>Ga0207773_100057_pt1 | contig 119935 bp, 111 predicted proteins | sample TtaePargueraPR_2_FD_187281 | JGI IMG/M metagenome (GOLD analysis project Ga0207773, IMG submission 187281) | Aerobic enrichment media microbial communities from Bioluminiscent Bay, La Parguera, Puerto Rico - Tt and M1 (3) (SPAdes) | ecosystem: Environmental > Aquatic > Marine > Unclassified ... | reverse complement strand
TGCGGCGATCACCGCGGCGTCCGCACCGCGGTCCGCGATCGCCTGCGCCAGACGCGCCTGCTTGTCCGACGCCGCCTCGCCGGCGAACTCTCGGGGGTGGGGCACCGCCAGGGCGCGGGGCGGGGGTGGTCGATCGGTCCAGGCGAGGTCGACCGGATTGTCGGCCGCCGCGACCAGCGTCGCGCCCGCCTTCGCCAGCGCCTTCTCGGCCCGCTTGACCCAGCCGATGGTGTGCACGCGCGGATCGTAGCCGATCCGCCACCCGGCGCGCGCCTGACCGGCCAGCCAGTCGACCGGCGGCTCCTCCATCAGGTGATGATAGGCGTAGAGCGAGGCCGGCACCTGGTCGCGGACCTGCAGCGTGTAGCGGCCATCGACGAAGATCGCCGCCGCCTCCGGCAGCACCACGACCACACCCGCCGAGCCGCCGAAACCGGTGAGCCAGGCGATGCGCCGGGCGCAGTCGGGCACGTACTCCGTCAGGTGCTCGTCATCCATCGGGATGATGAACCCGTCGAGCGTGCCGCCATCGGGGCCGGCGGTGCGCATCGCCGTGCGCACGGCCCGGAGACGCCGCTCCGCCTCCTCCATCGCGAGAACCATGGGGTCCCTTCGTTTCCGTGTCCTGATCGTCGGCCCCGACCGGGGCGGTGCTGAAGCTAGGCCTGCCGAGGGCGCCGCGCAAGACGGCCCGTTTCCTGCCAAGCGCGGGCCAGCCGCCATGCGCATGCTGCAACGCAGCAAGGAAGTCTTTTGCGATTTATTTCGATCGGTTACGATTATCTTTGGGATCGGTCGGCGACGTGGGCAACCGCGGGTCGGCCAACAGGGATACCGGCGCTTCTCCTACCTCCTCCTCCCCGATCCCAGGAATGCGCCGGGATCCGGCGGCGGCGGACACGGCCACGAGCCGTGGACCGCCGTTCGCCACCACCGGTCGCGCCGGCACCGCCGTTACCTTCGCGGGACGGCTCAGCGCCGACCCGACCGGCTTCAACGACAATGAATTTGGTTGGGAGCAACCGCCTATCAGCAACGGACCGGCTGCCCGCAGGGGCGAATGCCGGCGATCGAGAGTGTCGAAGGAGACAGACAATGACGCTGATGGCTCTCTTTGCCCGTGGCTATGACGCCTATCTTTCCCGCCGCAACGAACGGCTCCGGATCGTGCAGACCCAGATGGAGCTGCAGCGGCTGACCGACGAGCAGTTGGCCGATATCGGCCTGACCCGTGGCCGGATCGCCTATGCCGCCCGCCATGGCCTGCCCGCCGCGCGCAAGTTCTACGGCGACCCGCAGACCGCCTGCTGACACGAGGCGCGGCGGCGACCGCGCCAGTCGCTAGGCAGGGCGGCCGCGCCGTCGCAGCACGAGCGTCGACCAGACGCCGATCCTGATACGCGATTCCAGCACCAGACCCTGCGCCCGGTGGGCGGCCAGCACCATGGCCTCCTGCCGGGTGAGCAGTCCCGACAGCAGGGCCCGACCGCCCGGCGCCAGATGCCGCGCGAGAGCCGGCGCCATAGCTACCAGCGGGCGGGCGAGGATGTTCGCGACGATCAGGTCGTAGGGCGCGCCGACGGCCACGGCCGCATGGCGATAGCCGTCGGCCAGCACCACCCGAATCCGGTCGCCGACACCGTTGACCCGCGCATTGATCCGCGCCACCCGCACCGACTCCCCGTCGATATCGGTGGCGAGAACCGGGACACCCCACAGTTTCGCGGCGGCGAACGCCAGGATGCCGGTGCCGCTGCCGACATCCAGCACGCGCGGCCGCCGCACAAGCCTCGACAGCCGATCGAGGGCGAGGAGGCAGCCTGCGGTGGTCGGGTGCTCGCCGGATCCGAAGGCTGTCGCCGCGTCGATCACGAGGTCGACCTGCCCCCGCGCCCCTGGTTCGAGATGGCTGCCGCGGATGCGAAAGCGGCCGACGCTGAACGCCGGAAAGGCCTCGAAACTCGCCTTCAGCCAGTCGGTGGGAGGCAGGGCCTCGATCCGCGGCCTGGGCGCCGGTATGCCGGCCGCGGCGGCCAGGATGGCGACGTGGTCGGCGATGCCCTCCTCGTCCGGCGGCTGCGGCAGGAAGATCTCTACCGCCCAGCATCTGCCTTCCTCCACCTCGAAGGTCGAGACGCTGGTGAACAATTCCGACAGCCCGGCCTCGAAGATCGGCATGGCATCTGCGGGCACGTCGAGAACCACGCGCCAGGTCGGGCTCGGCTTGGTCGGCACGGTATTGGACAGGGGCATCGGGCGGAAGGCTCGGGCAGCGGGGTGGAAGCCGCAGCCATGCCCCAGGCCGGGCGGCCGGTCAATCGGTCAGCATGCTTCGCCGACACCGCCCGCGCTGGCCAGTGCCGATCGGCGCCCCGCTGGCCGGGCCTTGGGTTGATCCTGCTCAACGCGCCTGGACCGGCGGACGGCTAATGAGGAGGGGCTCGCGAATCTCGCAACCCCTGCGGAGCCTGCCATGGCAAAGCACATCGTCATCCTCGACGGACACCCTGACCCTGATCCCAGGCACCTCGTCCCGGCGCTCTGCCAGACCTATGGGGAGGGTGCTGTCGCCGGCGGCCACACCGTCGATCTGCTCCGCGTCGCCGACATGTCGTTTCCCCTCCTGCGTGCCGGCAAGGAGTTCCTCGCCGGCACGCCGCCGACCGCGATCGCGGCGGCTCAGTCCGCCATCCGCCGCGCCGACCACCTGCTGATCGCCTACCCCCTCTGGCTGGGCAGCATGCCCGCACTGCTCAAGGGTTTCATGGAGCAGACCTTTCGTCCCGGCTTCGCCTTCTCCTACGAATCGAAGGGCTGGCCCAGGAAGCGGCTGAAGGGGCGCTCGGCCCGGGTGGTTGTCACCATGGGCATGCCGGCACTCGCCTACCGCCTGTTCTTCCGGGCGCACAGTCTGAAGAGTCTGGAGCGCAACATCCTCAAGTTCTGTGGCATCGGTCCGGTGCGCGAAACTCTGATCGGATTGGTGGAGGACGCGCCGGCCGGCCGGCGCGACGCCTGGTTCGAGACCATGCGTCGGCTGGGCGCCGCCGCGCGTTGAACCCTTAACAACTCAGCCCGAGCATGGCGCCGGGCGCTGCCGCTCAGGCCGCTCGGTCCGATGGCTGGCGCGGCCCGCTGCCGGGCGTCGCCATCGCCGCGACGCTGGCGAAACGCGCGAAGGCCTCGACCGCCTCGCGGGTCATGGTGCGCACGATGGTCCGCGCCGGCAGGATGTCGCGGACGTTGCCGGCGCTCTCACCGGCTGTCAGGCAGGTTTCCTCGATGTCGCCCTCGAAATCGCGAGTCGGCAGCATGGCCGACTGGCAGGGCAGCGCCACGCGTTCGCCATTGCGCAGGATGGTACCAGCCGAGCGGCCCTCATCGCCGCTTCCGGCCCCATCCCCACCTGCTAGCGCTCGGCGCAGGCCGCCATTGACGATCGCCCGCATCGGCTGGCCAGGCCATTCCGGGCCGTAGAGAGTGGTGCGCACCGTGTCGCCGACATCGGCCGCGACGACCCGCGCCTTGTAGACGCAGTGCGCGTTGGCCTCGACGCTGGCGAGGAAGCGGGTGCCGCACCAGACCGCATCGGCGCCGAGAACCAGTGCCGCGGCCATCGTCGCGCCGTCGACGATTCCTCCCGCCGCGATCAGCGGCAGGTCGGGCAGCAGGCGTCGCAGGCGGGGAAACAGCGTCATCGTCGCGGCTTCCGACCGGTTATGGCCTCCGGCTTCCGCGCCCTGCACGATCAGCGCCTCGGCCCCGAGGTCGACGGCGCGGCGCGCCTCGGCGACGGAACCGACCTGCATCCAGAAGCGCACATGCGCCGCTTTCAGGCGCGCGATCTGTCCGCCGCCGGGCGGGCTCCAGAAGAAGATCGCGACTTCGACCTTCTCCTCCACCAATACGTCGACATGGCCGTCGGTCACGAAGTCGCCGATCAGGTCGACGCCGATCGGCCGGCGGGTGAGGGCCCGTGTGCGGTGGATGAGGTCACGCAGACCTTCCGGAGCGTTGACGTCGCAGGCGATGGTGCCGAAACCGCCAGCCTCGGCGACGGCGGCGGCGAGTTCCGGCCGGGCGATCATCGCCATGCCGGCGTTGATGATCGGCGTCGTGAGGCCGAGTGTGCGGGTGATGCGGGTGGAGAACGGTGCTTGCATGAGATCCTCGTCGCGGAGGGACGACTTCGAGGGGAAGACCCCTGTCCGCCGTGAGACGGTCGGGGCCGGGACCGGTCGCCGGCCCCGCCCCTTCCTTGCTCCCGCTCGGAGAGGCCGGCTGTGACGAAACGCACAAGCGGAATAAATCCGTACTCGGATATGACTCGATTGTGGTCCGCCGCTCACACAACGAGGCTCGTCCCTTGGTTTGGGCGAGCCTCGATGGCCTGACCGGTTGACGGCCGGGCGGCGCCCGTGGGGCCGCCCGGCCTGAGCAGCCTCAGCCGCCGACGGCGTTCTGCAGCGTGGTCAGCAGCGCGTCGATGGAACCGCCATTGCGCTGGATGATCGAGGCGTACTCGTTGCGCTGCGTGGCGCCCTGGCTGACGCCCTCGATGATGACGTCGAGGATCTGGAACGAGCCGCCATAGTCGCGCACCCGCCAGTCGACCGCGACCGGCGGCGCGCCGCCGCCGCGATTGATGCGCGTGTTGACGATCACGTCGCTGTCGCCGTCGGTACGGCTGCCGAGCACCTCGAAGGTCTCGCCGGTATATTCGAGGAAGCGCCGCGTGTAGGTGCGCACCACCCACTCGGTGAACAGCTCGATGAACCGGACCTGCTGCTGCTCGGTGGCGCGGCGCCAGTTCGGGCCGAGCACGAACCGGCCGATCACGGGCATGTCGAAGCTTTCCGTGAACAGCGGCCGGAAATCGCCCAGCGCCTGGTCGAAGCTGGGATCGCTTCGGAGGGTACTGATCACACCCTCGCCGAGATCGGCCATGAACGCCTCGGCGCCGGCTTGGTCGCCGGCGGCGTTCGCGGGAGGTGCCGCCCACACCAGGATCAGTGCCAGCAGGGCGGCGATGCGGGAAGTCTGTCGCAGCATTCTGTTCGGTCCTTGCGGTGGTGTTCTTCGCGCGGCGGCTTGTCCGTCTCTCGCGCTACTCGAAGGTGAAGTCTGCCGCACCGGGCACGCTGCCACCGGATGGCTGATAGCCTTCCGGCAGACCATCCTCCTGGATCACCCGGCCGCCCATGCCGCCGCCGCCCTGATCGGTGATCTCCAGTTCGCGGAGCTGCCGATAGGCGGCCCTCAGCGCGGCGTAGTAGTCGAGCGACGAGGCGCGCAACTCGTCGATCGCCTCGTCATTGCGCGAGCGGGCGTCGAGCACGGTGAGGCCGGTGCGCACATAGCCGAGCCATTCGAGATCGAGATCGGCCAGCACGTAGGTCAGCGGATCGGCGAGGTTGTCGACGATCAGGCCCGCCGTGTCGCGCGTGTTCGATGGCCCCAGCAGTGGCAGCACGAGGTAGGGACCCTCCGGCAGGCCCCAGACGGCGAGCGTCTGTCCGAAGTCCTCGTTCTCGTATGGGATGCCGCCATCGTTGTAGTTGGCGATGTCGACGATCCCGCCGAGACCGAGCGTGGTGTTGACGAGGAACCGGGCGGTGGCGTCCGAGGCGCCATCCAGGTCACCCTGCAGCAGCTGGTTGCCGATGATGACCGGGGAGTTGAGATTGCGCAGGACGTTGGTGACGCCCTCGCGGACCTCCGGAGGCACCACGGCCACATAGAGCTCGGCGGCCGGTCCGATGACGTAGTCGTCAACGGCCAGGTTGAAGTCGAAGATGACCCGGTTGATGCCCTCGAGCGGGTCGTTGAAGTCGGTCTCCTCGAACACCCCGCCGCCATCCGCGGCGGAGGTGCCCGCGCCGGGCTCCCCGCCGAAATCGGCCGCCGACGGGATATCGCCGGATGCCTGGGCCACGTCGGCGCCACCCGCCGGTTCCTGCCCGCCGGCCGGATTGCCTTGCGAGCAGGCGGCAATCAGCAGCGCCGTGACGACGGTGAAGGAAGCGCGGCCCGCGCACCCCTGACGTCGCGTCCTCCGCGGGCCGTCGTGCAGAACGACGTCCTCGTGCATGGCCATGCCTGTCTTTCCCCCCGGTCGGCTTCGTGTGCTCGGATATTGAGCGAGACTCGGGACTCCTACCACGAATGCGTTTGAAGTGTGAGCTAACCCTGAAACGCGGCGAGATTGGGCCGGCGATGTGATCAGAACGGGTCAGATTATCCAAAAATCATAAACATATCTTTATATATGCTTGCCATGTCGGTTGAAGCCGGTATCATCCCTGGACCTGTTTCTGGGACGATTGCGATGGACGATCTTCTCAACGGCCTCAAGGCCGCTGCCGAGCCGACGCGACTGCGTATCCTGGTGCTGTGCGCGCATGGCGAGCTGTCCGTGAGCGATCTCACGCAGATCCTCGGCCAGAGCCAGCCTCGGGTTTCGCGCCATCTGAAGCTGTTGTGCGACGCGGGGCTGCTACAACGCTATCGTGAGGGCACCTTCGCCTATTTCAGGCTGGCGGAGGCCGGCGCCGGCGCGGAGCTTGCGGAGACCCTGGCGGATCTCGTGCCTGACGAGGATCCGCAAGTGGCCATCGACCTGACCCGGCTGGAAGCGATCAAGGAAGGCCGGGCGGAGCGCGCCGCGGCCTATTTCCGGGACAACGCCGCGCGCTGGGACGAGATCCGCCGCCTGCACATCGACGACCAGAAGGTCGAGGCGACGATCCTGGAGATGCTGCCGAAGGGACCGATCGACACGCTGGTCGATCTCGGAACCGGCACCGGGCGGATGATGGTGATCACCGCCGACCGGGCGGCACGGGCAACCGGGATCGACTGGTCGCGCGAGATGCTGACCGTGGCACGCTCGAACCTCGACCGGCATGACCTCAGGCAGTGCCAGGTGCGCCAGGGCGACATCACCGCGCTGGCCCTGCCCTCGGGCGGCGTCTCCGTGGCGATCATGCACCAGGTCCTGCACTACCTCGAGGAGCCGGGTGCGGCGATCGCCGAGGCCGCCCGGATCCTGAAGGCCGGCGGCACTCTACTGGTCGCCGATTTCGCCCGGCACAACCTCGACACGCTGCGGGAAGAGCACGCCCACCGCTGGCTCGGCTTCGAGCCCAGCACCGTCCAGGGCTGGCTGAAGGACGCCGGTTTCGGGGAGATCCGTCGCAAGGATCTGCCGGGCGACATGCTCACGGTCGTGATCTACGTGGCCAGGAAGGAAGCCAGCGCCTCGGTGACACCGATAACCAGCCGTGGCGCCACTGTACAAGCCAAGGGAGCAGCATGATGCTCGACAACGCCTCGCCAACGGAACCACGCGAGCCGGTCGTCAGTTTCGAATTCTTTCCGCCCAAGACCCCGAAGATGGAGGAATCGCTGATGGCCACGGTGGCGCGCCTGGCGCCGCTGCAGCCGCGCTTCGTCTCCGTGACCTACGGGGCTGGCGGCTCGACGCGCGAGAAGACGCTCGAGACGATCCTGCGCATCCATGACGAGACCGAGGTGCGCGCCGCCGCGCACCTGACCTGTGTCGGCGCCGCGCGTGACGAGATCGACGAGATCGCCGCGGCCTACTGGCAGCGCGGTGTTCGCCACATCGTGGCGTTGCGGGGCGACGCGCCGGACAGCGAGGGATACCAACCCCGCGCCGATGGCTATGCCTATGCCAGCGATCTGGTCGCCGGCTTGCGGCGCATCGCCGATTTCGAGATCTCCGTGGCCGCCTATCCGGAGGTCCATCCGGAAGCCCGCGACCTCGCCACCGACCTCGACAATCTGAAGGCCAAGCTGGACGCGGGCGCCACGCGGGCGATCACCCAGTTCTTCTTCGAGCCGGAGATGTTCCTGCGCTTCCGCGACCGCGCCGCGGCGGCGGGGATCACCGCGCCGCTGGTGCCGGGCATCCTGCCGATCACCAATTTCGGCCGCGCCGTCTCGTTCGCCAAGAGTTGCGGTGCCACGGTACCCGAGCAGTATCACACGCTGTTCGCGGACCTCGACGAGGAGCCCGACACCCGCAACCTGATCGCCGCCACGGTGGCCGTCGATCTGTGCCAGAAGCTGCGGGCCGAGGGCGTGGACGAGTTCCACTTCTACACGCTGAACCGCGCCGAACTGACCCTGGCCATCTGCCGCATGCTGGGGATCACCGCGCCCGCCCGCATGGCCGCCTGAGGGCTCCGTAATCGGGTGGGCGCCGGACGCGGACGCCCGCTCGCCTCTCCCACCCCTCCCGCCTCGACAGCTCGGTCGGAACCCATCGATATCCGGTTCCGTTGATGTGACCGTCGACCACGCGATCAGGGACGGGAGACCCAAACGTGACCTTGCGCTTCGAGCAGATCCTGTCGGACGGGATCGCCCAGTGTTCCTATCTCGTCGGCGATGATGCCGACGGTACCGCCGCCGTCGTCGACCCTCGACCCGATGTCGACATCTACCTCGATCTGGCGCAGCGGTTTGGCCTCGCCATCACGCATGTGCTGGAAACGCACATTCACGCCGACTTCATGAGTGGCGCGCGGGAACTCGTCGACAGGCTGGGCGGCGCGGCTACGCTCGCTGTCAGCGTCGAAGGCGGCGCCTCATACGACTTCGAGCATCACCCGCTGCGCGACGGCGATGAACTGTCGTTCGGCGGCGTACGCCTGCAGGCAACACACACGCCCGGCCATACGCCGGAGCATCTCGCCTTCCTGCTTTTCGAAGCCGAACGCGAGAGCCCCTGGGGAGTGCTGACCGGCGACAGCTTTTTCGTCGACTCGGTCGGACGCCCGGATCTGCTGGGTGAAGCGCAGACCGAGGAACTCACCGAAGCGCTGTTCCACACGCTGCGCGACATCTACATGCCGCTCGACGACGGTGTGATCATCTATCCCTGTCACGCAGCCGGATCGGCCTGCGGTCCTGATATCGGCGACCGCATGTCCAGCACCATCGGCTATGAACGCCGCTTCAATCCCTACTGCCGGATCGACGGTCTTGAGGACTTTCGCCAGGCGATGCGCCAGGACGCACCGCCGGTGCCGACCCACTATCCGCGTCTGAAGCAGCTGAACACGGTCGGACCGCCGGTCATGCGCAACCTGCCGCCTGTCCCGCCTCTCACACCCGACGCCTTCGCCGAGGCGGTGGAGGCCGGCGAGGCGCAACTTCTCGACACGCGCGACATGCTCGCCTTCGGCGGCGGCCATGTCGCGGGCGCGCTGAACATCGGCGCCAGGCCCGATCTGTCGGTGTGGGCCGGATGGATGCTCGACCCACAGCGTCCGCTCCTCCTGGTCCTCGAGAACGACCGTGACCTGGCCGGTGTCGTGACGCTGCTCTGGCGGACCGGCTTCACGCGGTTCGCGGGATATCTCACTGGCGGCATGGCCGCCTGGCAGGAAAGCGGCCGGGAACTCGCCCGGATCGAGCAGATGACGGTGCACCAGTTGAAGAAGGCGGGCCCCGATCTGTTGCCGCTCGACGTGCGCAAGCGGGACGAGTGGGACGAAGGCCACGTGCCGGGCGCCCGGCACCTCTTCCTCGGCGACCTGCCGGAGCGGATCTACGACCTCGACCGGTCGCGCAGCGTCGCCACCTACTGCGCCAGCGGCTTCCGAGCCAGCATCGCGGCAAGCCTGCTCGCCAGCAACGGATTCAGCGACGTCCGAAACGTCCCCGGCAGCTGGCTCGCCTGGACCGGCGCAGGTTACGAGACCGCCGGCTAAGCCGACGCAAGGCGGATCGGCACACGCGCGCCGAAAGGGCTTCAGGTAGGCCCACGTCACCCAATGAGGCGTCGGCATCGCCGAATCACTTTCACCTCCCGGCTTGCAACTCAATACATACGTGCGTATGCGTAATCGTCATTCGTTCTTTACGAGTGTTGAGGCGTATGCGTTTCCTGATCCTGCTGCTTCTGGCGCTGCTGCCTTGGCCGAAGGCTCATGCCGACCAGTTCGTCGACGGGGCGCTCGGCTTCGCCACCACGGACATGGTCGCCACCGCGGAGGTTTCCGACAGCTGCATGGCGAGCGGCGGCTATCAGCCCGACGCCATGAATGTCCGCTACGCTGTGGTGCCGATCCACACCCGTGACCCGGCAGGGACGGTGCTGGACGCCGAAATCGTCGCCGGCGGCACGACCATCCTCGACACGCTGATCGCACTTTACTGCTTTTATGACCCGAGCGATCCCTTCGCCGGTCTCGTCGCCTTCGACGATGATGGTGGCAGCGGCCTGCTGTCCTGGCTTTCGCCGGGGCGCAACATCCGCCTGGCGCCCGACCGCACCTACTATCTGGTGATCGCCCCGTTCGATCCCGCGTCGGTCGGCTTCGGCCAGTTCCGCCTGCGTCTGGGCGATGGCGTCTTTCCGGGAGCCTCGCCGACCGAGGGAGCGATCCTGCCTTCCGCCGACCTGTCGGTCATCCGCGATTTGGTGCACCAGCCGCTGCTCGCCGCGTCGGTCGAAGGCACCGCACGGGCGATTTTCGAGACCGTGGAGGCCAGCCTCGCCAACAGCCCGGGACCGTTCCAGCCCTTCGTTCGCCAGATAACCTTCCAGGAGGTCTCAAGCGATCCGGCCCTGCCCTTCGAGACGAGCGGCATCCAGTACTGGGGCGGCTTCAGCCACCAGGTGGACGACCGCTTCATCCTCGGCCTGGCGGGCGGATACGAGGAAAACCAGCACAGCGTGGCTGGCGGGCTGGCATTCGGCGACGGCCGCGGCACCTCGGTGCTGGCGTTCGGCGCCGTGCGTCCGGACCGCCGCAGCCTGGTCGCTGGCCTGGTCGGGTATGGCGCCTTCGAGTACGACCTGTTCACAGCCGGCGGTCTGCGCGAGATCACCTATGACGGGGAGCGCGTGTTCGGCGCGGTCAGCGCGACCTACAATATCGCCGCTCTCGACGGCCAGCGCCTGTTCCTGCGCGGCGAGGCGGGTCTCGCGCATGAGCGTCTCGACGGCGCCAGCGACAATCTCGGCATCGCGGTACCGGCGACAACGGCGGACGCGACCTGGGCCGTGGCGGAACTGCGCTATCACGACGAGATCGCCATGCCACTCGGTTTCGGCACCGCCCGCCCGTGGACCACGCTGGCCGCCGTCTGGCACCCCTCGGACATCCTCGATCTCGACACCGGCGCCACCCGGGAATGGAGCCTCCGCATCGGCGGCGGCGCCTCGATCGTTCACACGCCCTGGCTGTCGACCACGGTCAGCGGCGGCACGGACTATCGCGGCGGCGATCCCGAACTGCGGACGCGGGCCTGGGCCTCGCTCGAAATCCGTCTGCACATCGCCTGGTAGGCGCGCCTCAGCGGCTGTACCAGAAGCGGCGTGGGCCGGTGTCCAGGTGCACGAAGCGGCCTCGCCAGTAGATGCCGAGACCGCCGGCGACCTGCACCGCCTGGGCGAAGTTCGCCAGGATGTGGATGCCGTAGCCCTGCACCGAGATGTCGATGGCCCGGGCGCGCACGTGATAGCTGTTCACGGCGGCACCCTCGGAAACCAGCGCCTGGTTCGTCGCCTCGGTCCGGTAGGCGGAATGCACGTTGATCGTCGGCTGGTGGCCCCGGGCGATGCGGTAGCGACGGTCCATCTGCCAGACGAGGTCGAGCACGTCCATGTCCATGATGGCGGTCGCGTCGGCATGATGATCACGCAGAAACCAGTCGAGCGCCGCCAGCGCATCGAGCAGATAACGCCGGCCGTCGTGATACTCGCCGTCGAAGTGCTCGCCGGTATGGATGTTGTAGAGCTTGAGCCGGCGCGGCTCGCCGCCTGCCGTCGACTGCGCCAGCCCCCGGCCAAACGGCATCGCCGGCAGCATGCCCAGTCCGCCCAGCAGACGCCGACGCGTCAGGCCAGATCCGCTCGTCGCCGTTCCTGCCACGGTGGAGGTTGCCAAGGAAGCCTCTCCTCGCCAGATTGTTTGCCCGGTCCGCTCATCCGATATCGTGTCACCAGCCAGGATTGCCATGCCCCGCCGACCAGCCGTCGCCGCAACGCTGCTTCTCGCGGGTCTCTGCCTGGCGCCTCTAGAGGCGGCGGCGGAGTGCACAGATCCGGCGGCGCCGGAGGTCGATTGGCGGCGCTGCTACATGGACGGCCTCGACCTGACCGACAGCACCCTCATCGACGCACAGTTGCGCGACACCTCGTTCCAGCGCGCCATCCTAGACGGCAGCGACTTCACCGGCGCCGACGCATACCGCTCCCGCTTCGTCTCCGCGTCGCTGATCGAGGTCGATTTCACCGGCGCCAACCTGCAATCGGCCGATCTCACGCGCGCGGACCTGACCAACGCGATCCTGGTCGACGCCAACCTCGTCAGCGCCCGTTTCGTCAACGCCATCCTGGTCGGGGCCGACCTGACGGGCGCCGACCTGAACCGCGCGGTGCTGCGCAACGCCGACCTGACCGGCGCCACCTGGATCGACGGCGAGACCGTCTGCGGACCCAACTCGATCGGGCGCTGCCACTAGCGGGCCGGACCCGGAGTTGAGGCTCACCTCAGACGTCCCCCGCCGCCACCGCCAGCAGGCCAGCACCCGTCAGGCGATAGGGCCGCCAGTCCGCCATGTCCCGGAAGCCGATGCGGTCGTAGAAGTCGCGCGCCGGATTCCAGTCCAGCACCGACAGGTCTAGGCGGCGGCCGCCGCTCTCCACGCAGTGCCGCGCGATCCGGGCTACCAGGCGGGCGCCGACGCCGTGCCCGCGGGCGGCTTCCGTCACGTAGAGATCCTCCAGGTAGAAGCCGGGCCGTCCCTGCCAGGTGGAGAAGTTCCGGAAGTAGAGCGCGAACCCGACCGGCCGGCCATCGAGCTCGGCGATGAGCGCGTCGAAGACCTTCTCCGCGCCCCAGCCGAAGCGCCGCAGATCCGCCGCCGTCGCCGACACCGCATCGGGCTCGCGCTCGAAGATCGCCAGTTCGCGTATGAAGCCGAGCATGGTTTCGGCGTCTTTGGGGTCGGCATCGCGGACAACTATATCGGCCATCGTTCACGTAGGCGTTTGGGGTCGGCGGTTGGGGAATGTGTTGCCGCTTGATGGCCGAAATTCGCCGGCGGAACAATCTCCCCTTCGACCAGGCCCGGCATTTCCCGGATTCCCTTGGATTTCCCGGCGCTTGCACTTAGACAGGAACGACTGGTTTCGGAGGGGTCGAGGTCGGTTTCCCGATGGCACATCAGTTGGCGCCGCATTTCCGGCAAGCGCGGATCCTCGTGCGCCTGCGCCGCTTCGCCCGCAACGAGCACCTGATCCTCGCCATTCTGGCCATCATCATCGGCGCCCTCGTCGGCGGTGCGGAGATCGTCTTCCGCTGGGCCCTGCAGGGCGTGCAGTTCCTCGGCTTCGGCTCCGGCACCGACTATGTGGCCAGCTGGGTGATCAACCTGCCCTGGTGGCAGATCGTCCTCGTACCGGCGGTGGGGGGTCTGGTGGTCGGCCTGATGGTCCACTGTCTGGTGCCCGGGCGGCGGCCCCAGGCGGTGGCGCATGTAATCGAGGCGAGCGCCATGCGCAACGGCCGCATGTCGCTGTGGACCGGGCTGACCGTCGCCTCGGTCTCGGCCGTCTCGATCGGCGCCGGCGCCTCGGTCGGCCGCGAGGGGCCGGTCGTGCATCTCGGCGCCACCCTCGCTTCCTGGGTCGGCCAGCGCCTCGACCTCACGGCCACGGTCATCCGCACCTTGCTCGGCTGCGGCGTCGCCGCCGCCATTGCGGCCGCCTTCAACGCGCCCATCGCCGGCGTCTTCTTCGCGCTTGAGGTGGTCGTCGGCCACTATGCGCTGAGCGCCTTCGCGCCGATCGTCATGGCCTCGGTGATCGGCACCATGATCAGCCGCCTCTATTACGGCAACTTCCCCGCCTTCGTGCTGCCGGAGAGCTATTCGATCGCCTCGTTCTGGGAGTTTCCGGCCTTCGTGCTGCTGGGCATCGCCTCGGCCTTCATCGCCACCACCTTCATGTACGCCACCATGCTTGCCGAGGACGGCTTCGAGCGCTCGCGGCTGCCGCGCCTGCTGCGCCCGGCCCTGGCCGGCCTGGTCGTCGGGCTGGTGGCGCTGGAACTGCCCCATGTGCTGGGCGTCGGCTACGAGACGACGGACCTCGCCCTGCGCGAGACCTTCGCCCTCGACACCGTCCTGCTGCTGCTCGCCGCCAAGCTGGTGCTGACCGCGCTGTGCGTCGGTGGCGGCTTCGGCGGCGGCGTGTTCAGCCCCTCGATCTTCCTCGGCGCCATGACCGGCGCCTCCTTCGGCATCATCGCCACCTCGGTGTTCCCGGACCTCAGCTCCGGCCACGGCGCCTACACGCTGATCGGCATGGGCGCGGTGGCGGGCGCCGTGCTGGGCTCGCCGATCTCCACCATCCTCATCGTCTTCGAGATGACCGGCGACTACGAGCTGACCGTCGCGGTGATGCTGGCGGTCGTCACCGCCTCCATCGTCACCGAACAGTTCGTCGGCCACAGCTTCTTCACCTGGCAGCTCGACCGGCGCGGCATCTCCGTCAGGGGCGCGCGCGAGAACCGCCTGATCGCCGAACGGCGGGTCGGCGCCGTCATGAAGCGCGATCACGCCACCGTGCCGCCCGAGATGCCGGCCTCGGAGGTCGCCGAGACCCTGCGCCACGCCCGCTATGGCGAGGTCTTCGTCCTCGATCCCGACGAGCGGCTGATCGGCGTCATCACCATCGCCGATCTCGCCCATGCGGAGGACATCCATTCCGGCTGCACCGCGCTCGACGTGGCGCGCGCCAATCCGCCGCTGCTGCTGATGTCCGACAGCGTCGCCCGCGCCATGACGCTGATGCAGGAGACGGGCGAGAGCCACATTCCCGTCGTCGAGGACCGGGAGACCCGCCGCGTCGCCGGCTTCGTGCACGAGCACGACGTGCTGCTCGCCTACCACCGCGCCCTGCTCGAGGTGCGGGCCGAGGAGCGCGGCGAGATCAAGGGCGTACGCCGGCGCCGACGCAAGGGCGAGGAGCGGCGGCGCGATCCCGCCCGGGACTGAGCACGCGGGAGCCGTCAGCCAGATTGCCGGCGCGGCGCCACGGCAGCCGCATCGCCGTCCCGACGATTTTCGCCGGCCGGTGCCTTCGCCACGCCCCGCCCGGCTGCTATATGTTGGCCCATGGTCAAGCTCACCTTCGATTCCCAAAGCGACCCCCTGGCCGATCCGCTCGCCGATCCCCTGGCCGACCCGGCGGACGCGCCGGCCGCCGACCGCTTCCCCTACCTCGCCGGCCTGAACGAGAGCCAGCGCGCGGCGGTGGAGGCGCTGGACGGGCCGGTGCTCGTGCTCGCCGGGGCGGGGACCGGCAAGACCCGGGTGCTGACCACCCGGCTCGCCCATCTGCTGACCACCCGCAAGGCGATGCCCTACCAGATCCTCGCCGTCACCTTCACCAACAAGGCGGCGCGCGAGATGAAGGACCGGGTGATGGAGCTGACCGGCGCCCCGGTGGAGGGCTGGTGGCTCGGCACCTTCCACGCGCTGGCTGCCCGCATCCTGCGCCGGCATGCCGAACTCGTCGGCCTGAAGTCCAACTTCACCATCCTCGACGCAGACGACCAGCTGCGCCTCGTCAAGCAGCTCCTCGAGGCCGCCGAGATCGACGCCAAGCGCTGGCCGGCCCGCCTCGTCCACTCCGTCATCGAGCGCTGGAAGGACCGCGGCCTCACGCCCGACAAGCTGAAGCCGGCCGATGCCGGCGACATCGCCGGCGGCCGCATGGTCGAGCTCTACAAGGCCTATCAGGAGCGCCTGAGATCCTTGAACGCCTGCGATTTCGGCGACCTGCTGCTGCACAACCTCACCCTCTTCACCACCCAGCCGGAGGTCTTGGCCCAGTACCACCGCCAGTTCCGCTACCTGCTGGTGGACGAGTACCAGGACACCAACGTGGCGCAGTATCTCTGGCTGCGCCTGCTGGCCCAGGCCAGCCACAACATCGCCTGCGTCGGCGACGACGACCAGTCGATCTATGGCTGGCGCGGCGCGGAGGTCGGCAACATCCTGCGCTTCGAGACCGACTTCCCCGGCGCCAGGGTCATCCGGCTGGAGCGTAACTACCGCTCGACCAGCCACATCCTGGGCGCCGCCTCCAAGCTGATCGCCCACAACCAGGGCCGGCTCGGCAAGACGCTCTACACCGAGTCGCAGGGCGGCGACCGCATCCTGGTGCGCTCCGTCTGGGACGGCGAGGAGGAAGCGCGCTGGGTCGGCGACACCATCGAGGACCTGCAGAGGAAGCAGGTGCCCCTGTCGGAGATCGCCGTGCTGGTCCGCGCCTCCTTCCAGATGCGCGAGTTCGAGGAGCGCTTCATCACGCTCGGCCTGCCCTACCGCGTGGTCGGCGGCCCGCGCTTCTACGAGCGGCTGGAGATCCGCGACGCGCTGGCCTATCTGCGCGTCATCCACCAGCCCGACGACGACCTCGCCTTCGAGCGCATCATCAACACGCCCAAGCGCGGCATCGGCGCCGCCACGCTGAAGACCCTGCACCAGGTCGCCCGGGCCACCAACGCCTCGCTCCTCGCCGCCGCCTGGGAGGTCTCCGGCACCGACGAGCTCAAGCCCAAGGCGCGGGCGGCGATCCGCGCCCTGCTCGGCGATTTCGAGCGCTGGCGCATCCAGGCCGCCGCCCCCGGATCGGCGACCCACAACCATGCCGAGCTCGCCCGCGTAGTGCTGGACGAGTCCGGCTACACCGCCATGTGGCAGCAGGACAAGTCGCCGGAGGCCGCCGGCCGGCTGGAGAACCTCAAGGAGCTCGTCGCCGGCATGGAGGAGTTCGAGAGCCTCGGCGGCTTCCTCGAGCACGTCTCCCTGGTCATGGAGGCCAACGAGGGCGCCAGCGGCGAGGCGGTCAGCCTGATGACCCTGCACGCCGCCAAGGGCCTGGAATTCGCCCATGTCTTCCTGCCCGGCTGGGAGGAGGGCGTCTTCCCCAACCAGCGGGCCATGGACGAGACCGGCATCGCGGGGCTCGAGGAGGAGCGCCGCCTCGCCTATGTCGGCCTCACCCGGGCCAAGCACCGCGCCTACGTCTCCGCCGCCGCCAACCGGCGCATCCACGGCCAGTGGACCTCGACCCTGCCCTCGCGCTTCGTCGACGAGCTGCCCGACGAGCACGCCGCGGTGGAGAGCGACCCCGGCCTCGGCGCCGGCGCCCTGCGCGAGCCGACCGTGCTCTGGCAGGCGCCGCGCCATCTGGGCCAGGGCCAAGGGGGCAAGGGTTTCGGGGGCCAGGGCTTCGCGGAGGGCGGCGGCTATCGCAAGTCGCCATCACGCCCGCCCGTCACCCTCGACGGCGCCTCCTACGAGGTCCAGGCCCGCCCCCGCCCGGCCAATCCCTTCCGCGACGGCGACCGCGTCTTCCACCGCAAGTTCGGCTACGGCACCGTCGCCGGCACCGACAACGACAAGCTCACCATCGCCTTCGACCACGCCGGCGAGAAGAAGGTCATGGACAGCTTCGTCGTCCCCGCCGACCAGGCGGAGTGAACGGCACCGGGTGGGCGGACTGACGCAATCCGTCCAGGCGGACTGACGGAATCCGTCCAGGCGGAGTGAGGGGCCGGCTGGGCGGACTGAGGAGCCGGGCCATGCGGACACGGAGCCCCGGCCGCCCGCGAAGACGACGCGGAGATCCCGGCTCTCCCTCCGGTGAGCCGGGATGACGTCGTTGGGGAGACTGAAAAACAAGCCCGTCATCCCGTGCGCGGTGCGGCACGCAGTGACGCGCCGCAGACCCGGGATCTCCCACCCGTCCTCGCTGCCCCCACCGCCAGGCCCCACCACCAGGCCCCACCCGCCCGTCAGCCATCCTCCACCCCGCCATCACCACCGCCGCCCTCCGGCGCCAGCCGCCAGGGCGCGTGGGCGAGGCCGAAGCGCTTCAGCCGGGCGATCGCCTCCACCGAGCGGATGACGAGGCCGGCGTCCTGAGCCGCCCGGCCGCGCGCCAGCGACCAGCGCAGATGGCCGACCAGCTCGTCCACCTCGGCCCGCTCGGCCAGGCGGTTGTGGTCCCGCAGCGCCGAAAAATATGAACAAACATTATCATTCCTTAACATTCGGCTGGCCGTGACCGCCGCCGCGCCCGGCGCGTAGCCGGCCAGCCGCGCCGCCTCCGCCCCGCTCGCCCCGCGCGCCAGCGCCTCGGCGAAGCGCGCCTGCCGGGCGTTCAGACCCGGCGGCGCCTCGGGGGCCGGCGGCAGCCCGCGCTCCGGCCGGGTGATGTCGAGCCAGTCGAGCCTGGCCCGGGCCTCCGCCACCGCGAGCCGCGCCGTGGCGACCCAGTCGCGCTCGCGCCGCGGCACCCCGGCCATGGCCTCGTAGTCGATCCCCGGCACCACCACCGCCGCCAGCCGGGCCAGCCGGGTGCGCTCGTCGGCCGGTCCCGGCAACGACTCCGGCGACTCGCCGAACGGTGCTCCGGGTACGGTTCCGGGTACGGTTCCTGGCACAGCTCCCGGTACGGTTGCCGTCGCCCCCTGACAAGCGGCCTCGGCCGCCGGGGCGCCCTTGGCCATATCCCGATCCGCCATGTCCCGATCAGGCGTCGCCCGATCAGGCGTCACCCAGTCCGGCAGCGCCCAATCCGGCAGCACGGGCGCCGGCACATCCACCGGCCACCCGCCGAGCCGCCAGACCTCCGCCACCGCCCGCAGCCCCCGCTCCCGCCAGGAGCCGGGCGGCGGCGCCGCCATCGCCTCTACGGTCCGGCAGCCAGCCGCCCCACCCGGCATGCCGCCCGCCACTCTTCGGTCCTCATCCATGCAACGGTTCTCCGCGCTCGCTCTCACCAAAGCGGAATATTATCCTATTCACGCGCAATGAAAACCCCGTGCCGCCCACCACGGGTCGTGGCACTGGCTACCGGTCAGCTCGGCGAGACACCAAGCAGAACACCGTCATCCCGGCCGGAGCGAAGCGTAGAGCCGGGATCTCCGGCCCGAGCGCGCTTGCAGCAGGTTCGCAAAGATGATGGCCAGATCCCGGCTCTCCCTCCGGTCGGCCAGGATGACCGCCAAGTGGTGCGTAATGGATCAAAGGCCGCTCAGAGCATTGGTTCTCGAATCAGCCTGCACCGAGACACTTTCCCAGGAATAGACTTCCCTAGCCCGGAAATCTCACGAAGTTAGGAGCATCGGAGTCTGAGATCGACGAAAGTGTCAGTGCAAGCAAATTGATAGATTTACAAATCATTTTTCTTGAATGATGGTGGATTCTCTTCATGCGCTACTCTCATAAATATTCTTGCGTAACGCTGTGAAAATTCTTCCCTGTATGGCGATAAAAGTCTATAATTATAGCAGTTTTTTTTCAACATTCACTAGGTATGGCAGAGGAACAGAATATACGTCTCTGAAATCTACAATTATCCACTTTATCGCATTGCCCCAGTTTTCACTTTTTAAGGGTGGAAGCAAAAATAAATGCTCAAGTCTGCCTTTTTTAACCTCTTCCAATTTGCCTTTAAGATCAGGTTTTTCAGAAATAGCTTCTTCTATTTCCATCGCACCAACTATTGATACATAATCAATCTTTCCTTGATCTAGGTCACAACTATGACTCACAACGAGAGCATCAACTTGAAGTGTCTCAATTTCCTTCTTATCAGGAAAATCAGGCGGTATTATTGGGACTAATACATTGATGATAAAGTCACCCTGCCGAATTCGCGAGTCGGTGACTACGTCCCATGGATGCGACATATCTAAATACCCTTGAACTTCCGCCTTCCTTTATGGGTCACAGTCACCTCAAATCTAGATGTTACTTTTGGCTGCGGTAGCGTTGTTTCTCCTTCACTTTCTAAGTCTAAGACCTCATCACGAATGCTTGATGCCCGGGGAATACTAGAAGACATAAAATTATGGTATGCATCATGCTCAGCGCTAGTGCTAGGAACTGAGTTCGTCGCGCCATCCTTTGAAGCGACTATGATCACCATTGCTTGTCGATTAACTCGATCAGCTATGTACAACGCCTTCTCATCCATACCCATAGCTTACTCCTCCTCCGCATCGCCTGAATAATTTCTAATTGTCTTTTCGGTAAGGCAACTAAAAAATAATGCGTTTTTTAAGTTCCGCAACATTTTCCCATAAGACTTCAATTCAAGACTATCAATATTGATTGATGGCGAGATATCTTTTTTCGCGTCGATATCAATTATGAAAAAACTTGTATCATGTGATGTCTCATCAAGTGGACTTTCTAAAGTCAATCTGATTGAGTAGGAGCAATCTGTTTTTTGATCGTAACCCTTGAAAGAAACAGCAGACCCCTCAAATGTTCGAAACCTGTCGGATAGGAAAACAGCAAACAAGTTTAGCCTTTCATGTATGTCAGTTAGCGGATTTGGTGCAGAAATACGGTTAATGAACCTTGTTGACATGCTATTAACTTTTATCTTGCCATATATTGATCTGAAGACCTTGACATGACTGGTGAATTTTTCATATAGATCTGACCAGTCCTTGTAGGGTCTCAGTTTACTAATAAATAAACTATCTTTTTTTATTGTAAAAATAACATTATTTATTAATGTGATTTTGAATCCATCTAACTCAGAAGATATGCTTGCATAGAAATTATTATTCTTATTTTCAAAGTTTGCGCCGATTTTTGTTATATCCTCTAGTGCTTTGATTCCATAGATCTTGAATTTGTCATGGATCTCTTTCCTGTCCTCTACTTTTGGGTTTATCGGTGAGTCAAACCTAACCTGTATTACAGCTTCCTCAATTGGCGCAAAGGGAAGGTTTGGATAACTTCCATCGCCCATTTCTACATCTTTCTTTGGCGCTCACAGATTAAACGTGCTCATGCCTTGACCAGCACGTCCATCCTTCATACCGATAATGTTGGAACTTGCTTGGTCAGATCAAGAAGTTAGCCCCCCTCACTGACAGGCCAGACACTCCTCGTAGTCCGTCTTCTCCACCAGGGCCAGGGGCTTCTCCGGCCAGGCCTTGGTGTTGTCGGCCTCGACCCCGGCGAAGGCGGCGCGCTGGACGGATTTGGAGCGGCAGTAGTAGAGGCTCTTCACGCCCTTCTCCCAGGCCGACCAGTGCAGCATCATCAGATCCCACTTGTCGATGTCGCCGGGCAGGAAGAGGTTGATCGACTGGCCCTGGCAGACATAGGGGCTGCGGTCGGCGGCGAGTTCGACGATCCAGCGCTGGTCGATCTCGAAGGCGGTGCGGTAGCAGGCCTTCTCGTCCTCGCTGAGGAAGTCGAGATGCTGGACCGAGCCCTCGTTCTCCAGGATCGAGGTCCAGACCTCCGGCGTGTTGCGACCCTTGGCCTCCAGGAGCTCGGTCAGGTGGCGGTTCTTCACCGTGAAGCTGCCCGAGAGCGTCTTGTGGGTGAAGACATTGGCCGGGATCGGCTCGATGCAGGGGCTGCAGCCGCCGCAGATGATCGAGATCGAGGCGGTCGGCGCGATCGCCATCTTGTGGGAGAAGCGGGCCATCATGCCGCGCTCGGCGGCGTCCGGGCAGGGCCCGCGCTCATGGGCGAGCTTCACCGAGGCGGCGTCGGCGCCCTGGCGGATGTGCCGGAACAGTTTCAGGTTCCAGCTCTTCGCCATGGCGCTCTCGAAGGGTATGCCCAGCGACTGCAGGAAGGAGTGGAAGCCCATCAGGCCGAGGCCGACCGAGCGCTCGCGCTGGGCGGAGTAGACCGCCCGCGCCATCGAGCCCGGGGCCCGGTCGATGAAGTCCTGCAGCACGTTGTCGAGGAAGCGCATGACGTCCTCGACGAATTGCGGCTCCTCCGACCACTCGAACCACTTCTCGGCGTTGATCGAGGAGAGGCAGCAGACCGCCGTGCGCTCGTTGCCGAGATGGTCCTCGCCCGTGTGCAGCATGATCTCCGAGCAAAGGTTCGAGGTCGACACCTTGAGGCCGAGGTCGCGCTGGTGGGCGGCCATCTGCCGGTTCACCGTGTCGGAGAAGATGAGGTACGGCTCGCCCGTCTGCATGCGCACGTCGAGGATCTTCTGCCACAGCCCGCGCGCCTTGACCTGGCGCACCACCTCGCCGGTCTTCGGGCTCTTCAGGGCGAACATGGCGTCGTCGCGCACCGCCTCCATGAACTCGTCGGTGACGTTCAGGCCGTGATGCAGGTTGAGGGACTTGCGGTTGAAGTCGCCCGACGGCTTGCGGATCTCCAGGAACTCCTCGATCTCCGGGTGGTGCACGTCGAGATAGACGGCGGCCGAACCGCGGCGCAGCGAGCCCTGGGAGATCGCCAGCGTGAGGCTGTCCATCACCCGGATGAAGGGGATGATGCCGCTGGTGTGCCCGCAGCCCTTCACCGCCTCGCCGATCGAGCGCACGTCGCCCCAATAGGTGCCGATGCCGCCGCCATTGGAGGCCAGCCAGACATTCTCGTTCCAGGTGCCGACGATGCCGTCCAGGCTGTCGTCGACGGAGTTGAGGAAGCAGGAGATCGGCAGGCCGCGCGTCGCCCCGCCATTGGACAGCACCGGCGTCGCCGGCATGAACCAGAGGCGCGAGATGTAGTCGTAGATGCGCTGGCCGTGCGTCTGGTCGTCGGCATAGGCGCGGGCCACCCGGGCGAACATGTCCTGGTAGCTCTCGCCCGGCAGCAGGTAGCGGTCCTCCAGCGTCTTCTTGCCGAATTCGGTCAGCAGCTGGTCGCGCGAGCGGTCGACCGTGATCACGATGTCGTCGCGCACCCTGGGCGGCGCCGGGATGTTGTCCGCCGCACTGCCCGGAACCGTCGGCGCGGCGATGCGGCCGGCCAGCGCCTCGGCGACCCCGGCCGCCGTCGCGGAGTCAGAGTCCGCCGGCACCCGGGCCGCGGATCGGTCGGACACCTGACGATCCAGGCGGAACGACTCCTTCTTCGTCTCGACGGCTTCCAGCAGGGCGGCGGCGGCGGACGGCGTCATGGCGAACAGGCTCCCTCAAGAAATCTCTGGTCCGGGCGCGTTGGCCCGGCGATTGTGACGCGCCGCCGGTCTCCGGCCTGGCGCCCCTATCGATTCCCACCGCCCCCTGCCGGCCGCCCCCCTTGGGAGGAACCAGCCGCGAGGGCCGATCGTAAAAACGCGGGAGCATCTCGTCCGCGCCCTGGGCGCGGGATGCTCCGAACCGTGGCTTCGGGATGCGCCCCGCCCGCCGCGCGGCCGCCGCTGGCGACCCCGGCGCGCCCCGCCCCGCTGGCCGGCCGGGGGCCTTCGGGCGGGCAAAATCCGGCTCGGCGCCTTGTGGATAAGCTGCCTCCGCCGGACGGACGAGTGATTCATCCCTTTTCCGAACGTCCCACCCCAACCCCTTGATTTCAAAGTCTTGTGGGCGTCCGATTAAGTGTTACGAGATATGGTATGTGAGGATCGCCACCCGGTCAACGCCCAAAACACCATATCGTGACAAATGGATGACCAAGGACCACTAGATATAGGTACTGGGACCAGGGAATTCGAGGATTTCCGGCCTGTTCCGGCCGCAGGTCCCCATCCGCTGTGACGGTCTGCATATCGTCGCGCCGCCGGTCCGGATAAACCGTCGGCAGCGCAATCGTGAAGGGGGAAAACCGATGTGCGGCTTCATCAACCGTCTGGCGGCCGGCCTGTCGAGCGTGGCCACCGTCACCGTCCTGTCGCTGGGCCTCGCGGCGCCCGCAGCGGCGCAGGACACCATCCAGCTGCGGCCCATCACCACGGCGATCGTGCCCACCGTCACCCTCTCCGGCGACCGGGAGTTCGGCGGCAACGGCCCGCGGATCACCGTCGGCGTGCAGCTCTCCGTCGAGCGCGGCGGGCGGGCGATCTACGCCACCGTCAGCATGAGCGCGCGGGAGCTCGGCGGCGACGGCAGCGCGACCTCCGTCACGCCGGCGCCCTTCCTGGTCTGGGACGCGCTGGACGAGGACTGCGTGCAGCTCGTCGAGCGGATCGTCAGCCCGGCGGTCACCACCTTCACCGATGTCAGCGCGCCCGGCTGTTCCTTCGGCTGCGGCGTCATCGGTCCGCAGGAAGATGGCGGCGTCCTCGCCACGCGCACCAACACCTTCGGCGGCCCGGTCAGGACCATCACCTATCTCGGCGACACCGCCGGCGACGACATCTCGACCGACGCGAACCCGTCGGGCGACACCTCGATCCGCCGCATCGACTTCAACCCGCTCCAGGTCGCCTTCCAGCAGCCCTCGCTGTGCGGGTAAGGCGGGCGGCGAATACCGCTCCAGCCAATCCGATGGAGATCCCGGATCGCCCGAACGGGCGTCCGGGATGACGGCGTTGGGGTTGGGACATTAAAATGGCCCGTCATCCCGGGCGAGGCGACGCCGAGACCCGGGATCCCCCGCCCGTCTTCGCGGACAGATGCCCCGGCCCGTCGTCTCAGTCGCCGCTCAAGCCCAGTCGCCGTTCGAACCCAGCCGGCGCGAACCCGGCCCGCTCCTACCGCGTCAGGGGCTTGTACTTGATGCGGTGCGGCTCGACCGCCTCGTCGCCGAGGCGGCGGCGCTTGTCGGCCTCGTATTCCTCGAAATTGCCCTCGAACCACTCGACATGGCTGTCGCCCTCGAAGGCCAGGATGTGGGTGGCGATGCGGTCGAGGAAGAAGCGGTCGTGGCTGATCACGATGGCGCAGCCCGGGAAGTTCAGCAGCGCCTCCTCCAGCGCCGCCAGCGTCTCGGTGTCGAGGTCGTTGGTCGGCTCGTCGAGCAGGATGGTGTTGGCGCCGGACTTCAGGATCTTCGCCAGATGCACCCGGTTGCGCTCGCCGCCGGACAGCTGGCCGACCTTCTTCTGCTGGTCGCCGCCCTTGAAGCCGAAGGCGCCGACATAGGCGCGGCTCTGCATCTTGCGCTTGCCGAGGTCGATCTCGTCGTCGCCGCCGGAGATCTCCTCCCACACCGTCTTGTTCGCCGCCAGCGTGTCGCGGCTCTGGTCGACATAGCCGAGCTCGACCGTGTCGCCGAGGCGGATGGCGCCGCCATCGGGCTGTTCCTGCCCGGTGATCATGCGGAACAGCGTGGTCTTGCCCGCACCGTTCGGGCCGATCACCCCGACGATGCCGCCGCGCGGCAGGTCGAAGGAGAGGTCGTCGATCAGCAGGCGCTCGCCGAAGCCCTTGGTCAGGTGCTCCGCCTCGATCACCTTGTCCCCCAGCCTGGGCGGCGTGGGGATCAGGATCTGCGCCTGGCCCGGGGCCTGGTCGCGGCTCGCCGCCAGCAGGTCCTCGAAGGCCTGGACGCGGGCCTTGGACTTGGTCTGGCGCGCCTTCACGCCGGCGCGGATCCACTCCAGCTCCGACCTGATGGTGCGCTGGCGGGCCGCCTCCTGGCGCTCCTCGTGGGCCATGCGCTTGGCCTTGGCCTCCAGATAGGCGGAATAGTTGCCCTCGTAGGGTATGCCGCGGCCGCGGTCGAGCTCGAGGATCCAGCCCGTCACGTTGTCGAGGAAGTAGCGGTCGTGGGTCACCATGACGACGGTGCCGGCATATTCCCGCAGGTGCCGCTCCAGCCAGGCGACCGATTCCGCGTCGAGGTGGTTGGTCGGCTCGTCCAGCAGCAGCATGTCGGGCTTGGACAGCAGCAGCCGGCAGAGCGCCACCCGGCGCCGCTCGCCGCCTGACAGCGTGGTAACGGCCAGGTCGCCGGGCGGGCAGCGCAACGCGTCCATGGCGATCTCCGCCGTGCGCTCCAGGTCCCAGGCGTCGGCCGCGTCGATCTTCTCCTGCAGCGCCGCCTGCTCCTCGATCAGCGCCGTCATCTCGTCGGCGTCGGTCACCTCGCCCAGCTTCATGGAGACTTCCTCGAAGCGCTTCACGGTCTCCAGTGCCTCGCCCATGCCCTCCATGACGTTGCCCAGCACCGTCTTGTCCTCGCTCAGCGCCGGCTCCTGCTCCAGGAAGCCGACGCGGGCGCCCTCCGCCGCCCAGGCCTCGCCGGTGAACTCCTTGTCCCGGCCGGCCATGATCCGGAGCAGCGTCGACTTGCCGGCGCCGTTCGGGCCCAGAACGCCGATCTTGGCGCCCGGCAGGAAGGACAGGTGGATGTTCTCCAGCACCTTCTTGCCGCCGGGATAGGCCTTGGTCAGGCCGCTCATGTGATAGATGTACTGATAGGAGGCCATCGGCTCCGCCACCGTTCTCGTCGCTGAAGGAAGTGCAGTCGGCGGGGGTTCTAGCGCGAAACGGGTCGCGTGCAAACGGGCGCCGATGCCGGTCCGCTATGGCCCTGCCGCAGGGCGCGGGACGACGATGAAATTCATCGAGATCAGCAACCCGTGTCGCTCCGGGCGCGATGCGGCGCGAGGTGCCGCTTCGCAGACCCGGGACCGGCCGCCCGACGTCGCCGCCACGCCCCTACTCGCGGTCGATCACCTCGGAACAGAAGGTCCGGAGGTCGCCCGTCCAGTTGCGCGCGGCGGAATAGAGCGACCAGCAGTGGCTGCGCACCAGCATCAGCTGGGCCGGGTTGAGCCCGGCCAGGATCTCCGGCACCCGCTCCTCCAGCGGCCGGCCGGAGCCGTCATCGCCGATCGGGATCAGCACGCCGAGCCTGGAGTCCGAGCCGCCGTGCTCGCCGCCGCCGGTGGCGGCATCGTTGGTCACTCCGGCCGTGCCGCCGCCGCCGATTCCGCCGCCACCGTCATCGGTCGGGTCGGCCAGGCCCTGGGCGGGCGTGCGATCCTCCGCCCGCGCCGGCGTGGCGGCCATCAGACCGGCCGAGAGCAGGAGTGCCACTATCGCCAGGCGGTGCCGCCTGGGCCGCGATTTTTCGACAGTCATGGCGATGGACATAGGCGCACGGGCTCCCAACCGCATCATCGACATTGGGTCATGCCACTTCCCGGATCATGTGGCCGCGAACGGTGTAAGGCCCATCGACCAATGGATAGTCCAAAAGGTTGTACACCAGCCGGCGCCGCGCCGCCCCTCATATTCCTGTGAGGCGCGATCACAATTCCGCCGCGCCTTTCCGCCTGAACGGCGCCACGCCGCGCTGCCAGCGCCGGTCGCCGACACCGGCCGCATGCTGGTAGGCCCGGCAGGGCTCGAACCTGCAACCAGACCGTTATGAGCGGTCGGCTCTAACCAATTGAGCTACGGGCCCCCATCAGCATAGGCTGTGGTCAGGGAACGGCCGCCGCGGCGGCGAAGGGTGTAGTACCAACCCGCCGCGCCGCGGGCAAATGGCTTTGCCGGGAAAGGGTCAGACATGGGCGACCGCATCTGGCGCGGATTGTCGCTGAAGGACCGCATCGCCGCGGCCGAGGCGCGGCGGGTGTCGAGCCTGCTGGCGCGCCGCAGCTTCGTCATCGAGATCACCGGGCCGGCCAGCCACCCGCCGGACCACAATGGCGGCCCGCCGCTCGAGCCCGGCCGCTCCTGGCGCCGCTTCTGCTGGCAGAAGGCCCGCAAGGCCGCCTTCGCCCTGCCGCCACCCGAAGTCTGGCGCCGCCGCCTGAGAAAGGCCCAGGCCCTCGGCCTGACCTACGAACAGCTCACCGCCAGGATCCTCAACGGCGAGCGCCTGCCCGAGGCGTGAGGCGAAGATGACCGGCCGGTCCCGGGCCGGCGAAGCGGCACGTCGCGCCGCATCGCGCACGGGACGACGCGATTGATTCAATGTTCACTTTCATCGTCGACCCGTGCGCGGCGCAGCACGAAGGGGTGCGCTGCAGACCCGGGACCGGCAGCCCGTCTTCGCCAGGGACGCAGCCAAGCCGCGCGAGGTCCCGGCTCTCCCTGCGGTCGGCCGGGACGACGGGGTTGGGTTCAATGCGAAACCATCACCGTCGTTCCGCACGCAGGCAACAGCCGGAGATGCGGAACCTCGCGCCCGTCCTCGCCACCGCCGTAGCCTGGCCGCGCGAGGTCCCGGCTCTCCCTGCGGTCGGCCGGGACGACGGGGTTGGGGTTCAGAGTAAGAAACCTTCCCGTCGTTACGCACGGAGCGTAAGCGGAGATGCGGAACCTCGCGCCCGTCCTCGCCGTCGTCGGACGCGCCGCCGCTAGTTGTCGAGGAAGCTGCGCAGCTTGCGGCTGCGCGAGGGGTGCTTGAGCTTGCGCAGGGCCTTGGCCTCGATCTGGCGGATGCGCTCGCGGGTGACGGAGAACTGCTGGCCGACCTCCTCCAGGGTGTGGTCGGTGTTCATGCCGATGCCGAAGCGCATGCGCAGCACGCGCTCCTCGCGCGCCGTCAGGCTCGCCAGCACCCGCGTCGTGGTCTCGCGCAGATTGGCGTGGATCGCCGCGTCGAGCGGCTGCACCGCGTTCTTGTCCTCGATGAAGTCGCCGAGATGGCTGTCCTCCTCGTCGCCGATCGGCGTCTCCAGGCTGATCGGCTCCTTGGCGATCTTAAGCACCTTGCGGACCTTCTCCAGCGGCATCATCAGCCGCTCGGCCAGTTCCTCGGGCGCCGGCTCGCGGCCGATCTCGTGCAGCATCTGGCGCGAGGTGCGGACCAGCTTGTTGATCGTCTCGATCATGTGCACCGGGATGCGGATCGTGCGCGCCTGATCGGCGATCGAACGGGTGATCGCCTGGCGGATCCACCAGGTGGCGTAGGTCGAGAACTTGTAGCCGCGCCGGTACTCGAACTTGTCGACCGCCTTCATCAGGCCGATATTGCCCTCCTGGATCAGGTCCAGGAACTGCAGGCCGCGATTGGTGTATTTCTTGGCGATGGAGATCACCAGGCGCAGATTGGCCTCGACCATCTCCTTCTTCGCCCGGCTGGCTTCCCGCTCGCCCTTCTGCACCGTGCCGACGATGCGCCGGAACTCGGTGATCGGCAGGCCCGCCTCCTCGGAAAGCTGGGCGATGTCGCCGCGGATCTTTCCGATCTTGCGGCCGTTCTTCTCGACGAAAGACGCCCATTTCTTGTCCAGCGCGCCCACCCGCTCGGTCCAGGCGGGGTCAAGCTCGTTGCCGTAATATTCCCTGAGGAAGGACTCGCGCTCCACCTTGGCCCCGACGGCCAGGCGCATCAGCTCGCCCTCCTGGCCGACCAGCACGCGGTTCAGGCCGTAGAGCTGCTCGACCAGCTGCTCGATGCGGGCATTGTTGAGGTGGATGCCCTCCATCAGCTCGACGAGTTCGTGCTTGAGGGCCTCGTACTTTTCGTTCGACTTCGCCGTCGGCGCGCCGCCCTGCTGCAACTGCGTCAGGCGCTCGCCCTGCAGCTTGTGCAGCTTCTCGTAGGTCTCCTCGATCTTGGCGAAGGTCTCCAGGACGCGGGGCTTGAGCTCCTCCTCCATGGCGGAGAGCGAGGGGCCGCCCTCGTCCTCGTCGTCGTCCTCGCCCGAGGCGCTCTCGCCTTCCTCCTCATCGGTCTCCGAATCGTCGGAATCGCCGTCGCGCGCGGTCCGGGCAGGCGCCTCGTCCTCCCCGTCGCCCTCCTCGTCGATCGCGTCGCCGGCCCCGTCGTCATCCGTCTTGGCGGTCGCCTTGGCGGTGGCGCGTCCGTCCGCGTCCTCCGTGCCGGCCGCGTCGGCGTCATCGTCCGCGTCGCCGGCCACGCCGATATTGTCGTTGTCGGCGGCCAGCGCGCTCTTGCCGCTCTCCGGACCGGCGCCATAGGTGGCGTCCAGGTCGATGATGTCGCGCAGCAGCATCTTGCCGTCCTGCAGGTCGGCGTGCCACTTGATGATGGCGCGGATGGTCAGCGGGCTCTCGCAGATGCCGCCGATCATCATCTCCCGGCCGGCCTCGATGCGCTTGGCGATGGCGATCTCGCCCTCGCGGCTCAACAGCTCGACCGAGCCCATCTCGCGCAGATACATGCGCACCGGGTCGTCGGTGCGGCCGACATCGTCGTCGTTCAGGTTGCCGGCGGTGCGCTCTGACTTCTCGTCGTCCTGCTCGCCGCTGGCCAGGTCCTCCTGCTCCTCGTTCTCGACGATGTTGATGCCCATCTCCGAAAAGGTGGCCATCACGTCCTCGATCTGCTCGGAGGAGGTCTGCTCGGAGGGCAGGACGGTGTTGATCTCGTCATAGGTGACGAAGCCGCGCTCCTTGGCCTTGGCCAGCAGCTTCTTGACCGCCTGCGCGGTCTTGTCCATGAGAGTCGTGTCGCCCGTATCGTCCTGGTCCTGGTTCTTGTCTGCCGTCGTCTGTGCCTTGGTCGCCATCGCCGGTGGCTTCCTCTCTTGACCCCTAGGGCATTCTCCGACCGGAAGGACTCCTCGGGTCGGACGGAATTGCCCGGCATTTGAACACTCCGGAACATTCTGCCCGCACCCCCTTGGGGGCGCCGGATGCTCCGGAACACGCGCTGCACCCCGGCGGGACGCCGGCGGTGCGATCTCCATCCTTATGCTAGTCCCCTCATCTCCGCGCCACACGGCGCCGGCCGTGGCGGGCGGACAAGAGACTAGCCATAACGCAACTGCGCCCGATTTGCCAGTTGCCAGACTGCGTTCGCCGCAGCTTTGTTACCCGTTCGTGATCCCTCTCACCATCCATCGTGCCGTCCGGTCCCGGGCCGCGCCGTCGCGGTTCACGAGCCCGTCTCGTCGATCCCGATCCGGTGACCGTCGACAAGTCGCGCCAGTTCGCGCACCCGCGTCAGGTTGCTGTCGGTCGGATCGCTCTGGGCCCGCGATCGCGCTTCGTTGAGCTCATCACGCAATTGCCGCCCGAGATGGTGGTGCCAAGCCGATAACAGGCCTTGGCGGACCCGGCTCTCGTCCCCTTCCGTGAACAGGAACGGTGCGCGGTCCCTCACCAGAGTCTGGAGGCGCATGACGGCATCCTCCAGGCCGATCGCCGTCAAATGGGAGGCAAGTTCAGCCGAATCAAGGCCCTCGCTGGCCGCAAGATGGGCCGTCACGGCGTCGCGCAGCGCTGCCATCCGCGAATCGGGCAGGTCCAGCAGGCCGAGCGGCTCCAAAAGGTCGTCGGCCAGCGCCGGGTGCCGGATGACGCCGGCGAGCAGCACATGCGCCACGCCGGCCACCGATTTGCGCCCGCCCGGCCGCGGCCCCGGCAGCGGTCCCGACAAGGGATAGCGCCGGTCGCCGCCCGATCGGCGGAAGCCGCCGGTCCCGTGGGCGCGGTCGCCATGGCCGCGCCCTTCATAACCACCCTGGCGGCCGCCGAAGGCGGCGAGGAAGCGCTCGTCGAGATCGCGGCGATAGGCCTCGCGCACCTCGCCGTCCTGCACCGACTGGGCGCGCCGGCGCAACGCCGTGCGCAGTCCCGCCCGTCCTTCCGGCGTGGCGACGCTGTGCGCGGCCAGTGCCGCCTGCCACACCGTCTCGGCCAGGCTGTGGCCCTGCTGCAGCACCTCGCGCATGGCCTGGCGTCCGGCGCTGCGGATCAGGCTGTCGGGGTCCTCGCCCGCCGGCATGTAGGCGATGCGCACCGAGCGGTCGGGCATCAGGTGCGGAAACAGCCGGTCGACGGCGCGCAGGGCCGCCCTACCGCCCGCCTCGTCCCCGTCGAAGCAGAGATAGGGCGTCCTGGTGACCTGCCAGAGCAGCTTGATCTGCTCCTCGGTCAGCGCGGTGCCGAGGGGGGCGACGGCGCCGCGGAAGCCCGCCTTCACCAGGGCGATGACGTCCATGTAGCCCTCGACCACGACGATCGAGTGGCCCTGCCCCGCTGCCTGGCGCGCGCGGGCGAAGTTGTAGAGCAGCTGGCCCTTGTGGAAGAGCGGGTTGTCGGCGGAGTTGATGTATTTCGGCCCGTCGCCCTCCAGCACCCGGCCGCCGAAGGCGACCACCCGGCCGCGCCGGTCCTCCACCGGGAAGATCACCCGGTCGCGGAAGAAGGCGTAGGCCTCGCGCCCGTCATCCGGCCGGCGCGCCAGCCCGGCCTCGACCAGCTGGTCGATGTCGAAGCCCTTGGCCTTCATGTGGGCGATCAGCGTGCCGTCGCGCGGCGCGTAGCCGAGGCGGAAGGCGCGCATCGTCTCCGGGTCGACGCCGCGGCCCTCCAGATAGTCCCGCGCCGCCCGCCCGGTCGGACCCGCCAGTTGCTCCTCGAAGCAGCGGCAGGCCTCCTCGATGGTCTCCGCCAGCGTCTTTCGCCGGGCCTCCTCGCGCCTTGCCTCGGGCGTCTGCTCCGGCATGGCGAGCCCGGCCCGGCCGGCCAGCATTTCCACCGCGTCCATGAAGGCCATGCAGTCGTGGTCGGTCAGGAAGCTGATGACATCGCCATGGGCGCCGCAGCCGAAGCAGTGGTAGAAGCCCTTGTCGTCATTGACCGTGAAGGAGGGTGACTTCTCCTTGTGGAAGGGGCAGAGGCCCTTGTACTCCCGCCCCGCCCGGGTCAGCTTGACCGCGCGCCCGACCACCTCCGACACCGGCACCCGGTCGCGGATCTCGTCGAGGAAGGAGGGAGGCAGGGCCATGGGCTGGAGCCTACTTCATGTCGGGCGGGGGCGGCTAGCCGGGCGACCGCGACGGCGGTCCGTCGTCCCCTGTGCCCGCGAGGTTCCGCATCTCCGCTCAACTGCGTGCGGAACGACGGCGGTTGTTTTCACCCAAACCAACCTCGTCGTCCCGGCCGACCGCAGGGAGAGCCGGGACCTCGCGCGGCCGGGCTGCGGCGGGTCGGCAAAGGCGGGCTGTAACGTCGGCGAAGACCGGCGCGAGGTTCCGCATCTCCGCTCCGCTGCGTGCGGAACGACGGTGGTTGTTTTCACATACCCATCCCTGTCGTCCCGTGCGCGGCGCAGCACGAAGTGGTGCGCCGCAGACCCGGGACCGGCCGCCCGTCTTCGCCGACCCACCCGCCCTCAGGCGAGCTGGGCCTTGACGATGCCGCTGGCCTTGCCGAAGTCCATCTGCCCGGCATAGCGGTCGCGCAGCGCCGCCATGGTCCGGCCCATGTCCTTAAGGGTCGAGGCGTTGAGTTCCTTGATCACGCCGTCGACGGCGACCTGGATCTCGCCCTCGTCCATCTGCCGGGGCAGGAAGCGCTGGATCACGGCGATCTCCGCCGCCTCCTGCTCGGCCAGGTCCAGCCGGCCGCCCTGCTCGTAGAGGCTGATCGACTCGCGCCGCTGCTTGACCATGGTCTGCAGCATGTTCAGCACGTCGTCGTCGGGGATGCCCTCGGTGTTGCCGGTGCCGCGGGCGGCGATGTCGCGGTCCTTCAGCGCCGCCAGGATCAGACGCACGGTCGCCACGGCGACCTCGTCCTTGGCGCGCATCGCGTCCTTGAGCGCTTCGTTGAATCGTTGGCGGATCATGATGACCTTGCCACTCCGGTAAAGTCCGTGTCGACTGTCGCCGCCCGGTCGCATCTTCCGACAGGGGCGCCCCGGACCGGTCCATCGCGGCCCGTCGGGCGGGGCCGGCTGCCCGGCGGCGAGCCGAGATAGCTAATCCCTCGCGCGCACTTCCGCAAGGCCGACAGACGCGCCATGCAGCAAACGAGGGCGCCCGGCCTTTGACGCCCTGGCCGCAACGATGTAGGTGCTAGCCGGTTTAAGCACGAGAGCGGAAGGAAGCAGCAATGCCGGGCGATCCCGCATCCCCGACGACGCGCGAGGCCGTCACGCGCCATCCGGCGACGCGCCCCGACGGGGCCACCGGCGCCCTGATCCTGGCCGATGGCACCGTCCTGTGGGGCCGCGGCATCGGCGCGGCCGGCCGGCGCGTCGGCGAGGTCTGCTTCAACACCTCGATGACCGGCTACCAGGAGGTGATGACCGACCCCTCCTATGCGGGCCAGATCATCACCTTCACCTTCCCGCATGTCGGCAATGTCGGCGCCAATGCCGAGGATCTCGAGGCGACCAACCCGGCGGCCCGCGGCCTGGTCATGCGCACCGACATCGGCGAGCCGTCCAACTGGCGCGCCCAGCGGCATTTCGACGACTGGCTGAAGGCCTTCGACCTGGTCGGCCTGGCCGGCGTCGACACCCGCGCGCTGACCCGCCGCATCCGCGATGGCGGCGCGCCGACCGGCGTCGTGGTCAACGCCCCGGACGGCGACATCGACGTCGCCGCCGCCCTGGCCGAGGCGCGCGCCTGGCCGGGTCTGGAGGGCATGGACCTGGCCCGCGAGGTCTCCGCCACCCAGAGCTATCGCTGGTCGGAGACACGCTGGTCGATCGACGGCGGCTACGGCACCCTCTCCGAGCCGCGCCACAAGGTCGTCGCCGTCGATTTCGGCGCCAAGCGCAACATCCTGCGCTCGCTGGCCAGCCTCGGCTGCGACGTCACCGTGGTGCCGGCCTGGGCGACCGCCGAGGAGGTGCTGGCCCACGATCCCGACGGCATCTTCCTGGCCAACGGCCCCGGCGATCCGGCGGCGACCGGGGCGTACGCGGTGCCGCAGGTCCGCGCGCTGGTCGACAGCGGCAAGCCGATCTTCGGCATCTGCCTCGGCCACCAGATCCTGGCCCTGGCGCTGGGCGCCAGGACGCGCAAGATGGAGACCGGACACCGCGGCGCCAACCACCCGGTGAAGGACCTGCTCACCGGCAGGGTGGAGATCACCAGCCAGAACCACGGCTTCGTGGTCGATCCCGACAGCCTGGACGACAGCGTCGAGGTCACCCATGTCAGCCTCTTCGACGGCTCCAACGAGGGCATCCGCCTGAAGGACCGGCCGGTATTTTCCGTGCAGTACCATCCGGAGGCCTCGCCCGGGCCGCAGGACAGCCACTACCTCTTCGACCGCTTCGTCGACGCCATGAAGCGATGAGGGCGGCCCGCCGCCACCCCGCCCCCTAACGTCAACAAGCGCCGAACCGCCGACAGCCCATGCCCAAACGCACCGACATCCGCTCCATCGCCATCATCGGCGCCGGCCCCATCGTCATCGGCCAGGCCTGCGAGTTCGACTATTCCGGCGCCCAGGCCGTCAAGGCGCTGAAGGACGAGGGCTACCGCGTCGTCCTCATCAACTCCAACCCGGCGACGATCATGACCGACCCGGAGCTGGCCGACGCCACCTATGTGGAGCCGATCACCCCGGCGATGGTCGCCAAGGTGCTGGAGAAGGAGCGCCCGGACGCGCTGCTGCCCACCATGGGTGGCCAGACCGCGCTCAACACCGCGCTGGAGCTCGACCGCACGGGCGTGCTGCGCGATCTCGGCATCGAGCTGATCGGCGCCAACGCCAAGGTCATCGCCAAGGCCGAGGACCGCCAGCAGTTCCGCGAGGCGATGGACGCCATCGGCCTGGAAAGCCCGCGCTCGCGCCTCGCCCACTCGCTGGCCGAGGCGCTGGAGGCGGTCGAGGTCACCGGCCTGCCGGCGATCATCCGGCCGTCCTACACGCTCGGCGGCACCGGCGGCGGCATCGCCTACAACCGCCACCAGTTTGAGGAGATCGTCCGCAACGGCCTGCGCGCCAGCCCGACGCACGAGGTGCTGATCGAGGAGTCGGTGCTGGGCTGGAAGGAATACGAGATGGAGGTGGTCCGCGACCGGGCGGACAACTGCATCATCGTCTGCTCCATCGAGAACGTCGACCCGATGGGCATCCATACCGGTGACAGCATGACCGTGGCGCCGGCGCTGACGCTGACCGACAAGGAATACCAGCTGATGCGCGACGCCTCGATCGCGGTCTTGCGCGAGATCGGCGTCGACACCGGCGGCTCGAACGTCCAGTTCGCCGTCGACCCGGCCACCGGCCGCCTGGTGGTGATCGAGATGAACCCGCGGGTCAGCCGCTCCTCGGCACTGGCCTCCAAGGCGACCGGCTTCCCCATCGCCAAGATCGCCGCCAAGCTCGCCGTCGGCTACACGCTCGACGAGCTCGACAACGACATCACCAAGGTCACGCCGGCCAGCTTCGAGCCGTCGATCGACTACGTGGTCACCAAGATCCCGCGCTTCACCTTCGAGAAGTTCCCCGGCGCCGACCCGCTCCTGACCACCTCGATGAAGTCGGTGGGCGAGGCCATGGCCATCGGCGGCACCTTCCAGGAGAGCCTGCAGAAGGCCCTGCGCTCGCTGGAGACGGGGCTCAGCGGCCTCGACGAGGTGCGGGTCGAGGGCTGGGAGCCGAAGGAGGGCGAGGCGGGCGACCCCAACGCGCTGCGTGCCGCGCTGGCAAGGCCGACCCACGACCGGCTGCTGGTCATCGCCCAGGCCTTCCGGGCCGGCTTCTCGGTCCGCGACGTGCAGGAATATTGCCATTTCGACCCCTGGTTCCTGCGCCAGGTCGAGGATTTGGTGGTGACCGAGGAACGGGTCCGCCGGGACGGCCTGCCGGAGACGGCGGAGGGCTGGCGCCGGATCAAGGCCAAGGGTTTCGCCGATGCCCGCCTCGCCGCCCTGACCGGGCTGAAGGAGGCGGAGGTCACCCGGCGCCGCCATGCCGCCGGCGTGCATCCCTCGATCAAGCGCATCGACACCTGCGCCGCGGAGTTCCCGTCGGCCACCGCCTACATGTACGCGACCTACGAAGGCGGGCTCTGGGGCCCGGCGGAGTGCGAGGCCCTGCCCAGCGACCGCGAGAAGGTGATGATCCTGGGCGGCGGCCCGAACCGCATCGGCCAGGGCATCGAGTTCGACTATTGCTGCGTCCACGCCGCCTACGCCCTGCGCGAGGCCGGCTACGAGACCATCATGGTCAACTGCAACCCGGAGACCGTGTCGACCGACTACGACACCTCCGACCGGCTCTATTTCGAGCCGCTGACGGCCGAGGACGTCATCGAGCTGGTGCTCAAGGAGCAGGCGGCCGGCACGCTGAAGGGCGTCATCGTCCAGTATGGCGGCCAGACGCCGCTGAAGCTGGCCGAGAAGCTGGAGGCCGCCGGCGTGCCCCTGCTCGGCACGCCCTTCGACGCCATCGACCGGGCGGAGGACCGCGACCGCTTCGCCCGCCTCGTCACCAAGCTCGGCCTCAAGCAGCCGGCCAACGGCATCGCCCACTCAGCCCAAGAGGCCGAGGCGGTGGCCGAGCGCGTCGGCTTCCCGCTGCTGGTTCGTCCCTCCTACGTGCTGGGCGGCCGCGGCATGGAGATCGTCCACGACCTGAAGGGCCTGCGCCGCTATATCGACGAGGCCGTGCGCGTCTCCGGCGAGGACCCGGTGCTGCTCGACCGCTATCTCGCCGACGCCATCGAGGTCGATGTCGACGCCGTCGCCGACGGCACCCAGGTCTACGTCGCCGGCATCATGGAGCATATCGAGGAGGCCGGCATCCATTCCGGCGACAGCGCCTGCGCCCTGCCGCCCTACTCGCTCAGCCCCGAGACCGTCGAGGCGATCGCCGAGGAGACCCGGCTGCTCGCCCGCGAGCTCGGCGTGGTCGGGCTGATGAACGTGCAGTTCGCCGTCAAGGAACGCGACATCTACCTCATCGAGGTCAACCCGCGCGCCAGCCGCACCGTGCCCTTCGTCGCCAAGGCCACGGGCACGCCGATCGCCAAGATGGCGGCGCGCATCATGGCCGGCGAGCGCCTGGCCGACTTCCAGGTCACCGGCCCGACGCCGCCCTTCACCGCGGTCAAGGAGGCGGTCTTCCCCTTCGCCCGCTTCCCCGGCGTCGACACCATCCTGGGTCCGGAGATGAAGTCGACCGGCGAGGTCATGGGCCTCGACCACGATTTCGGCCGCGCCTTCGCCCGCGCCCAGCTCGGCATCGGCATTCCGCTGCCCACCGAGGGCACGGCCTTCGTCTCGGTGCGCGACAGCGACAAGCACGCCTTCGTCGAGATCGCCCGCTCGCTGGCGGAGATGGGCTTCACCCTGTTTGCCACGCGCGGCACGGCGACCCTGCTGGCCGGGAACGACATCCCGGTCGAGCGGGTCAACAAGGTGCTGGAGGGCCAGCCGCACATCGTCGACAAGATGATCGACGGGCAGGTGCAGCTGGTGCTCAACACCACCGACAGCGCCCAGGCGGTGCGCGACAGCTTCTCCTTGCGCCGGACCGCGCTCGTCAATAACATCGCCTATTACACGACGGTGGCCGGTGCTCGCGCCGCCGTTGCGTCGATCCGGGCTTTGCGTGAGGATCGGCTCGAGGCGAATTCCCTCCAGCACTATCAGGGGCTGGTTGGCGCCCGACCGGCGGCGGCCGAATAGAGCCGTTCCGCCAGCCGCTCGATCGTCGCGTCCGCCCCCGTCACCCTCATCGCTGCACGGGATCCGGGTTCGAGGGCGAGGGGCATGCCGGTTCGCGAAGGAAAGCCGCGCGACGGCGCGCTTGAGACCCACGCGCTGGCGCGGAATGTTGAAAGCCGCGCGGTAGCGCGGAATGTTGAGAGCCGCGCGGTAGCGCGCGATTGAAACACCGGTCGCCGCTCCCCATTGCTATCCGGGGCGCGGAAGGACCGCGAGGACTTGAAGGAAAGGCGAGACGCCTATGGACAAGGTGCCCATGACCAAGGCCGGCCACGATCGGTTGGTCGAGGAGCTGAAGCATCTGAAATCGGTGGAACGCCCGGCGATCATCCGGGCGATCGCCGAGGCGCGCGAGCATGGCGACCTCTCGGAGAACGCGGAATACCACGCGGCCCGCGAGCGCCAGAGCTTCATCGAGGGCCGCGTGCTCGAGCTCGAGGACAAGATCGCCCGCGCCGAGGTCATCGACCCGAAGAAGGTCGCCGGCGACAACGTCACCTTCGGCGCCACCGTGGTGCTGGCGGACGAGGACACCGACGAGGAAAAGACCTACCAGATCGTCGGCCAGGACGAATCCGACATCAAGGAAGGCCGCCTCTCCATCTCAGCCCCGCTCGCCCGGGTGCTGATCGGCAAGGGTGTCGGCGACAGCGTCGAGGTCTCCACCCCCGGCGGCTCGAAATCCTACGAGATCATGCAGATCCGCTTCGACTGAGGCGGCCCTTCCCCCGGCGGTGGAGGAGCTTCTCCGCCTGCCGTCACAATCCGGGGAAGCCTCCTCATCATGGACGAAGACCAAACGAACAATCCCGGGCGAGCGCTAGCGAGACCCGGGATCTCGGGCCCGTCCTCGCCAGCGTCGACACCGGCGAGGACGCCCAGCCGCTCCCGGCTCTCCGCTATCGCTCCGGCCGGGACGACTCCAGCTTTTAGATAGGATTCACAAACCGCGTCGTCCCGTGCGCGATGCGGCGCGAAGTGCCGCGTCGCAGACCCGGGACCTCGGGCCCGTCCTCGCCAGCGTCGACACCGGCGAGGACGCCCAGCCGGTCCCGGCTCTCCCTCCGGTCGGCCGGGACGACTCCAGTATTCTGAAAAAAAGGATCCACAACCCCGTCGTCCCGTGCGCGATGCGGCGCGAAGTGCCGCGTCGCAGACCCGGGACCGGCCGCCCGTCTTCTCCCGGCCCCGACGCCGACCGTCGCTCCCTGTAACGTGACTGTCATCGACCGCCGCCATAGTCTTGGGCCGTCGTCGAGGGAGAGACCGGCATGTCCGACCACACCGCGCCCACCGGCAGCGCCGGCGAGGTGTTCCTGGCCTTCCTGCGCCAGGGGCTGACCGCCTTTGGCGGGCCGGTGGCGCATCTCGGCTTCTTCCATCGCGACTTCGTGGAGCAGCGCCGCTGGCTCAGCCCGGCCGCCTATGCCCGCCTCGTCGCGCTCTGCCAGTTCCTGCCGGGACCGGCCTCCAGCCAGGTCGGTATCGCGCTCGGCTTCCATCGCGCCGGCTGGGCGGGCGCGCTCGCCGCCTGGTGCGCCTTCACCCTGCCCTCGGCGCTGATCATGGCGCTGGCCGGCCTCGGCCTCGCCGCGATCGCGCCGGAACCGGGGGCGGCCTGGCTGCAGGGCCTGAAGATCGCCGCCATGGCGGTGGTGGTGCAGGCGCTGTTCGGCATGGCCCGCACGCTGACCCCGGACCGCGCGCGCCAGACCCTGGCGCTGGCCGCTTTCGTCGTGCTGGTGCTGTGGCCGGGCGCGCTGACCCAGGTCGGCGTCATCGCCGGCGGCGGCCTCGCCGGACTTGTGCTCACCGGCGCTGACCAGGGCGCCGGCCGGGGCGACGGCGACCGCCTGCACACGCCCGGCTGGCGTGTCGCCGGCCTTCTCCTCGCCCTCTTCTTCGCGCTGCTGATCGGCCTGCCGCTGCTGGCGGAGGCCAGCGGCGATCCGTGGCTCTCCCGCGTCGAGGCTTTCTTCCGTGCCGGTGCCCTGGTCTTCGGCGGCGGCCACGTCGTCCTGCCGCTGCTGGAGACCGCGACCGTGGCGCCCGGCTGGGTCGACCGCGAGACCTTCCTGACCGGCTACGGCCTGGCCCAGGCGCTGCCGGGCCCGCTGTTCACCTTCTCCGCCTTCCTCGGCGCCAGCGATGGCGGGCCGACGATGGCGCTGCTGGCGCTGCTCGCCATCTTCCTGCCCGCCTGGCTGCTGGTGCTGGGCGCCCTGCCGCTGCAGGCACGCCTGCAGGGATCGGCCCCGGCCCGCCGCGCACTCGCCGGAGCCAACGCCGCCGTGGTCGGCCTGCTCGCCGCCGCGCTCTACGACCCGATCGCCCTGGCCGCGCTCACCGGTCCCGGCGCCGTCGCCGGCGCCGCCGTCGCCACCGTGCTGCTGCTGGCCTGGAAGCTGCCCTCCTGGGCGCTGGTCGCGCTCGCCTTCACGGCCGGTCTGGCGCTGGACCTCGCCGGCCTGGCCGGCTGAGACCCGGCCCAGACCTGCCCCCGGTCCAGACCCGATCAGTCCGACTCCGCGTCGATCGGCACGCCGGGCTGGGACTTGGAGGTGCGGATCGCCAGGGCGGACTTCACATGCGCCACGTTCGGCGCGGCGATCAGTCTGGTGGTGAGGAACTGCTGATAGTCGTCCCAGTCCTCCGCCACGACCTTCAGCAGGAAATCGTACTCCCCGGCCAGCATGTGGCACTCGCGCACCATCGGCCAGCTGCCGATCAGCGTCTCGAAGGCCTTGAGATCGGCCTCTGCCTGGCTGTTCAGGCCGACCTGGGCGAACACGGCGACGCCGAACCCCATGGCCTCGGCGTTGATGTCGGCGTGATAGCCGCGAATGAAACCCGCCTCCTCCAGCGCCCGCACCCGGCGCAGGCAGGGCGGCGCCGAGATCCCGGCGCGCTTGGCCAGCTCGACATTGGTCATCCGGCCATTGTCCTGCAGGTCGCGAAGAATCCGTCGGTCGATTCGGTCGAGCTTCACGCGGCGCATTCGGTTCTCTCGTGACAAATCGGGTGTGAGACGCGCAAAAATATTACCAAGAGGGCCCCGACACAAGACATGGCGTTTCGGCATCGGGCGGGCATGGAGGCGTGCCGCGAGGCTGGGGCGCAACAGCGACCATTCGATGGCCGCGCCTCAGCCATGTCCCTTGTTCCGCGAAGGGGCGTTCCCTACCATTTGTCGGGATAGCCTGCACGGACAATCTCACCCCAGCCCCAAGGTTCCGCCCCATGCCCGACAGCCACCGCACCAAGGTCCTGATCATCGGTTCCGGACCGGCCGGATACACGGCGGCCATCTACGCCGCCCGCGCCAATCTCGAGCCGATCCTGGTGCAGGGCCTGCAGCCGGGCGGCCAGCTGACCATCACCACCGATGTGGAGAACTATCCGGGCTTCGCCGACGTCATCCAGGGCCCCTGGCTGATGGAGCAGATGGCGCGGCAGGCCGAGCATGTCGGCACCAGGCTGATCTTCGACATCATCGCCTCGGTCGATTTCTCCCGCCGGCCCTTCGTGTGCACCGGCGATAGCGGCGACGAATACGTCGCCGACACCGTCATCATCGCCACCGGCGCCCAGGCCCGCTGGCTCGGGCTGGAGAGCGAGCAGACCTTCCAGGGCTTCGGCGTCTCCGCCTGCGCCACCTGCGACGGCTTCTTCTTCCGCGGCAAGAAGGTCGCCGTGATCGGCGGTGGTAACTCCGCAGTGGAGGAGGCGCTCTACCTCACCAACCACGCCGAGAAGGTCACCCTGATCCACCGCCGCGACAGCCTGCGGGCGGAGAAGATCGCCCAGGATCGCCTGTTCCGGAACCCGAAGATCGAGGTGATCTGGAACCACGTGGTGGAGGAGATCGAGGGCGAGACGGCCGAGGGTCCGCCCCGGGTGACCGGCCTGCGCCTGCGCGACACCGTATCGGGCGCGGAAAACCACGTCGCCGTCGACGGCATCTTCGTGGCCATCGGCCACGACCCGGCGACGGCCGTTTTCAAGGGCCATGTCGACATGGACGACGGCAACTACATCCTGACCGCGCCCGACTCGACCGCCACCAGCGTGCTCGGCGTCTACGCCGCCGGCGACGTGCGCGACAAGGTCTACCGCCAGGCCGTCACCGCCGCCGGCATGGGCTGCATGGCGGCGCTCGAGGCCGAGAAGTTCATCGCCGAGCAGCAGGACGAGGCGGCGTCCCGGGTCGCCGCGGAATAGCCAACCGAGATCCGGGCCGGATGGTGTCCGGTCGCGAAGCGCATCGGCACGGATGGGGAGCCAGCGGAGAGAACGGGAAATAATCTGCCGAATTCACCCGACAAAGACGGCAAATGCTGTCGTCAACTACGCCGGGGCGGACAGAAAACGCGCAGGCTTCTCCTGGCGTTGCGTCGGCGCCTATTCTCCGCGACAATGATTCACTTAAGCGACTCGGTTGCCGGCCGGCGATTGCTTTCAACCGCCGTTTCCGGCATCAGGGATCGACGACGGGTCAACGATAACGAAGCGCCTGTCCGCGGCGGAATCTCCGACGGGCCGGCAACGGGATGGATAGGGTGGTCGCACGCAGCCGCATGGATTGGGACAAGCTTCGCGTCTTCCACGCCGTGGCGGAGGCGGGCAGCTTCACCCATGCGGGCGAGAAGCTGAACCTGAGCCAGTCGGCGGTCAGCCGCCAGATCAGCGCGCTGGAGGAAAGCCTCAACGTGCCGCTGTTCCACCGGCACGCGCGCGGCCTGATCCTGACCGAGCAGGGCGAACTGCTCTACAAGACCGCGCACGAGGTCTTCGCCAAGCTCTCCATCACCGAGGCCCAGCTGATGGAGAGCAAGCAGCAGGCCTCCGGCCCGCTCAAGGTGACGACGACCGTCGCCTTCGGCTCGACCTGGCTGACCCCGCGGGTGCGCGAGTTCCTCACCCTCTATTCGGACATCGAGCTCAGCCTGGTCATCGACGATAACGAGCTCGACCTCGGCATGCGCGAGGCCGACGTCGCCATCCGCATGACCCAGCCGCGCCAGCCCGACCTGATCCAGCGTCACCTGATGACGGTGCGCTTCCACATCTACGGCTCGGTCGACTACCTCAAGCGCCGCGGCATACCGGAGACCGTGGACGATCTGAAGAACCACGACCTCATCACCTACGGCTATGACAGCCGGCCGCCGATCCAGGACATCAACTGGATCACCGTGGTCGGCGACCCGGAGCCGGGCAGCCGCAAGGTGATCCTGGAGGTCAACAACCAGTACGCCATCTACCGCGCCGTGCGCTCGGGCCTCGGCCTCGCCGCCCTGCCCGACTACATGGTCGACCCCTCGCTGAACGTGGTGCGCGTGCTGCCCGAGGTCGAAGGCCCCAAGGCGGAGTGCTACTTCGTCTACGCCGAGGAGTTGCGCCATTCCAAGCGCATCTCGGTGTTCCGCGACTTCCTCCTGAAGAAGGTCGCCGAAGGCACCTTCTGAGAGGGCTCGCCCCATCCCTGCCATCATCCGGCGCAGACTGGTTCTGCCGCACCGCCGGTGCGGGGTCGTTGCAGGGGGAGGACGCCGATGCGTGGTGCCGGAACATCGCCAGCCGGACGGGGATCGACACCACCATGCGGGCGCCGCGCCGGTTTCGGCGCCATCCTGGCCGCGGCCCTGCTCATCGGCCCCCGCATCGCCAGCGCGCAGCCGGAACCCGACGCGTCGGCGCTTCCCGGCTTTTTCGCCGTGCCGCTCGATTTCGCGTCGGCAAGCCATGTCAGCCTGGACGATGCCTGGGTCGACTATCTCGGCTCCATCGCCGATCCGGCGCAGTGCGACGGCGACCCCGACTACCGGCTGCGGCTCGAGGGGCTGGGCCTGGTCGCCGCCTATTACGGCCTGGCCGAGCGCCTCTTCCGCGGCGGCGCGCCGTCGGAGAATGACTGGGGCTACGCCGTCGACGACGACTGGTACGCCTTCGACGAGGGGCGCGACTGGACGACAGCCGGCGACCTCCTGAAGGCGGTCCCGGCGGAACTGCGCGAGGCCTGGATCGACCGGGCCGTCGACGCCGTGCCGATCGCCGACCGGCGTCGCCTGCTGGCGGCGGTGGAGGCCTATCTCGCCGCCTACGGCCCGATCGCCAATTTCGTCGCCAACGATCCAGTGCGGGCGGACAGCCTAGTCCGCGACCTCTATGCCGGCCGCGTGCCGCTGTCGCTCGCCGGCACCGGTCTGCCGGATGTCGGCGACGCCTGCGACCACGCCCAGGCCTATCTGCATCTCAGCATCGGCCGGGACGAGACCTATGTCGCGGTGCCCTCGGTCTCCACCGTGGCCCGCACCTTCTGGCTGCGCCGCCACGCCGAGGGCAACCAGCGCCTGGTCCACGACCTGCTGGCCCACGCCCACGACGCGCTGACGGCGGCCATCCCGGTCAAGGAATAGGCTCAGCCCTTCGGGTTCAGCGCCTCGGTTCAGCCTTTCGGGCGCCCGCTCATGCCGCCGTCGCCCTCGTCATCGCCAGCCAGCCGTCCCAGCGGCACGGGCTCGACCGTGAAGCCCTGCTCGACCAGCAGGTCGAGCACGCCGCCATCGTCGGGCAGATGCGCGGCACCGATGGCGAACAGCGCCTCGCGCCGGGCCATGATCGAGACGATGCGCTCGGCCATCACGACGTTGCGGTCGTAGAGCGCGCTCTGCATCAGGGCCTCGTTCTCGGCGACATTGCCATAGGCCATGGCGCCCAGGGCCAGCGTCCAGACCAGCGGCAGGTCGCCCGCCGCATAGGCCTCGGTCAGCTGCGCCGCGGCGTCGGGATGGTCGGCCAGGTAGTCGAGCGCGCCCTCGACCATCGCCACCGGTTCCGCCTCGCCCAGCTCGCGCAGCACGGCCAGCTGCTCCGCCACCGTCTCCAGCCCGAAGACCGGCCGGTCGAGCTCGCGCGCCAGCGCCTCGACCTCGACGTCGACGAAGGTGCTGGCCGACATCTGGTCCGGGTAGAAGGCCAGCGTGCCGGCCAGCCAGGCCGGCATGTTGCGCAAGGCCGCGGCGTTGATGCCGTGCGGCTCCAGGGCCGCCAGCAGGCGCGCGAACAGCGCCTCGCCCAGCACCTGGTCAAGCGGCGGCCGGCTGGCGTCGAAGATCAGCGCCATCATCTCGCCGGACATCTCCTGCGCCTCGGTGAAGGAGAGCTCGGTGTAGACCACCTCCACCTCCGCGATCGGCCCGCGCAAGCCGTCGACCAGCGCGATGGCGCGGGGATCGCCGACATGCATGGTGCCGAACAGATAGCCGTCATTGCCGTCCGGGTGGCTGAGCCGCCAGAGCAGCGACTCCGAATAGGCGGGAACCTCCTCCGGCGACTGCGCCGGCGCCGCGACCGGCACGACGAGAAGGAGAAGCAGGGCGGCGAGCAGACGTTTCATGGCGTATCCCCAGCGGGTGGCGGCGTGGCACGCACCCTGCCTGGGCACCCACCACCGGACCTGACCTCCGGACTATGCCATCCGGAAGACCCCGCCGCCATCCGGCAGGAGCCTACTCCACCCACAACGCCCCTGGCCGACCCAGTTCCCCCGCGGTCGGCCGGACGGCGATGCCTGTCTGTGCACGTTCTCCCCCCGTCGTCCGGTGCGCGATGCGGCGCGAAGTGCCGCGCCGCAGACCCGGGACCTGGCGCCCGTCCTCGCGCGCGTCGACAAAGGCTAGGACGCCCAGCCGGTCCCGGCTCTCCGCTGCCGCTCCGGCCGGGACGACGCCGGTTCCTGTACGGGAATTACAACCTTGTCGTCCCGTGCGCGATGCGGCGCGAAGTGACGCGTCGCAGACCCGGGACCTCGCGCCCGTCCGCGCCGGCGTCGACACCGGCGAAGGCGCCCAGCCGGTCCCGGCGCTCCGCTTTTGCCAGCCCTACTCCGCCGCCTCCTGGCGCAGCGGGTTGTTCGGGTGCGTCTTCCAGGTGCCGAAGGGCTTGCCGGTCTCCACCGGCACCATGGTGATGCAGTTGTCGACCGGGCAGGTGTGCATGCACAGGTTACAGCCCACGCATTCCTCCTCGATGATCTCGTAGCGGCGCTTGCCCGCATCGTCGCGCAGCGCCGCGATCGACTGGTGGGAGGTATCCTCGCAGGCGATGTAGCACTTGCCGCACTGGATGCAGAGGTCCTGGTCGATATTGGCGACCGTCTTGTAGTTGATGTTGAGGTCTTCCCAGTTCACGAAGTTCGGCACCGCCGCCCGGAAGAAGTCCGCCGTGCGGGCATGGCCCTTGTCGTCCATCCAGTTGGCCAGGCCCGATTTCATGTCCTCGACGATCTTGAAGCCGTGCGCCATGGCGGCCGTGCAGACCTGCACGTTGCCGGCGCCGAGCGCGATGAACTCCGCCGCGTCGCGCCAGGAGGAAATGCCGCCGATGCCCGAGATGGCCATGCCGGCGCATTCGGGATCGCGGGCGATCTCGCCGACCATGCGGAGCGCGATGGGCTTCACCGCCGGCCCGCAATAGCCACCATGGGTGCCCTTGCCGTCCACCGTCGGCGTCGGCGCCATCAGGTCGAGGTCGACCGACACCACCGACTGGATGGTGTTGATCAGGCTGACCGCGTCGGCGCCACCCTTCTTCGCCGCCCGGGCCGGGGCCAGGATGTTGGTGATGTTCGGGGTCAGCTTGACGATCACCGGCATCCGGCTCGACTGCTTGCACCAGCGCGTGACCATCTCGACATAGTCGGGCACCTGGCCGACGGCCGAGCCCATGCCGCGCTCCGACATGCCGTGCGGGCAGCCGAAATTCAGCTCGATGCCGTCGGCCTCGGTCTCCTCCACGCGCTTGAGGATGGCCTTCCAGTTCTCCTCCTCGCACGGCACCATCAGCGAGACGACCAGCGCCCGGTCGGGCCAGGCGCGCTTGACCTCCTTGATCTCGCGCAGGTTCACCTCGAGCGGCCGGTCGGTGATCAGCTCGATATTGTTCAGCCCGGCGATGCGCGTGCCGTTATAGGCGACCGCGCCGTAGCGCGAGGAGACGTTGACGATCGGCGGGTCCTCGCCCAGCGTCTTCCACACCACGCCGCCCCAGCCCGCCTTGAAGGCACGCTCGACATTGTACTGCTTGTCGGTCGGCGGCGCGGAAGCCAGCCAGTAAGGGTTGGGCGACTTGATGCCCACGAAGTCATTGGTCAGATCGGCCATCATGGTCTCTCCCTGCCAGGGGCGCTGCGCCGGCCCGCTCCTCCGTCCGGCCACCCATGCCAGGATACGTTCGTGGGTGGCCGGGCCGGAGAGCGGGCTGGAACCGCCGATTACTCAGCCACGCAATACCCGGTCGATCGCCTCGGCGGCGATCTTGCCGTCCTCGACCGCATGCACCGTCAGATCCGTGCCGGGCACGCAGTCGCCACCGGCCCACACACCGGCGAGCGAGGTCTGGCGGTCGGCGTTCACGGCGATACGATCGCCCTGCAGGTCCAGCGGCTCGGCCGTCAGGCCGTCGGCCACCAGCATCTGCCCGACCGCCTTGAACACCTGGTCGGCCAGCAGCGTGAAGCGGTCGCCGGTGCCGGCCAGCCGGCCGTCGGCGTCGAGCTGCGTGTACTCGAACTCGATCTCCTTGACGTGCTGCCCGCCGCCATTGGCGGGCCAGCCGATCAGGCGCCGGGGCATGGCCCAGTACTTGATCTTCACGCCGTTGGTCTGCGCCCATTCCTGTTCCTTCCAGGTGGCCGACATGTTGTCGGGCCCGCGGCGGTAGACGATTGTCACGTCCTCCGCGCCGAGGCGCTTCGTCTGGGTGGCGATATCGATGGCGGTGTTGCCGCCGCCGATGACGACGACGCGGCGGCCGACCGGCAAGGCCGACAGGTCCGTCGCCTGGCGCAGCTCGGCGATGTAGTCGACGGCGTTCAGCACGCCGCCCATCTCCTCGCCCTCAATGCCCAGCGCGCGCACCGCGTTGTGGCCGATGCCGAGGAAGACGGCGTCGTAGTCGCGCCGGAGATCGGCCAGCGACAGGCCGTCGCCCAGCCGGGCGCCGGTCTTCAGGTTGATGCCGCCGATCGAAAGGATGAAGTCGAGCTCCTTCTGGGCGAAGTCGAAGGGCACCTTGTAGGCGGCGATGCCGTACTCGTTGAGGCCGCCGCCCTTGGCCCGCGCCTCGTAGACGTCGACCTCGTGCCCCTTCATGGCCAGGCGGTGGGCGCAGCTCATGCCGGCCGGTCCGGCGCCGACCACCGCCACCCGCTTGCCGGTCGGCACAGCCCGCGTGAAGGGGCGGTGGTTGCTGGCGAACAGGCTGTCGGTCGCGTGGCGCTGCAGCAGGCCGATGGTGACCGGCTTGTCCTCGGCGGTGTTGCGCACGCAGGCTTCCTCGCACAGCTCCTCCACCGGGCAGACCCGGGCGCACATGCCGCCCATGATGTTCTGGTCCAGGATGGTGGTGGCGGCACCGCGCGTGTTGCCCGTGGCGATCGACTTTATGAAGGCCGGGATATCGATGGAGGTCGGGCAGGCCTCGACGCAGGGCGCGTCGTAGCAGAAATAGCAACGGCTCGCCTCGATCAGCGCCTGGCGGCCGTCGAGTGGCGGGTGCGCGTCGCCGAAATGCTCGGCCAGTTCCGCAGCGGACAGCCGCCCGGCCGCGATATCGGGTGCATCGGTCATCCGATCCCCATCCTCTCTCCCGGGGCGGCGTGCCGGACTGCTGGGACGTCCTCGACGCCCCTGATCCCGCACCGGCCCGCCAGCCATCCCTGTGGCACCTTCTGGCGCCGTTAAGTCGTTGGAGTCAGGCTGCCAAAACTTGACCGTTTGGTCAAAAAAAATTGCCGGGAGCGGCGCCGATTCGGACGAAATCATGCTCAACGAGCTGACATTAGTCCCCAACGGCTTTGCAAAAGCTGACCGATCGGACAACAATCCGATGGACGGGAGAGCACGACCGGGAATCCGCACACGCAGGGGAGGCCGCCCTTGGCGCCCAGAGACACCGCCGTCCTTCGCCCGTCCGCCCGGGCCAGGCCGCCGCGCGCCGCGCGCCCGGGCCCGTCGACGGGCGGGCGTACGCGGCAGAAGAACGAGGGCCTGATTCTCGAGGCCGCCGAGGCGGTCTTCGCGGAGACCGGGTTCAACGGCGCCTCCATGCAGGCCATCGCCCGGCGTGCCGGCCTGCCCAAGGCCAATATCCACTACTATTTCGGCACCAAGGAGGGGCTCTATGTCAGCCTGCTGAACCGCATCCTCGACGAGTGGGTGGAAGGCTCGCTCGGCCACATCCGTGCCGGTGCGGACCCGGCCGCGGCGCTCGCCGCCTACGTGGCCGAGAAGATCGACTGGTCACGCCGCCGCCCTCTCGCGTCCAAGGTCTTCGCCAACGAGGTGATCCACGGCGCCCGGCAGATCATGCCCTATCTCACCGGCAAGCTGCGCCAGACCGTGGCCGACAAGGTCGCCGTCATCGACGGCTGGGCGGCCGCCGGCCGCATCGCCCCGGTCGACGGGCTGCATCTGATCCTCAGCCTCTGGGCCATGACCCAGACCTATGCCGACTTCGAGGCCCAGATCGGCGCCGTCACCGGCAAGGACAGCCTCGACCGCGCCGACTTCGACCGCGCCACCGCCCACGTCACCGCCATGGCCCTGGCCGTCTGCGGGCTGGCGCCTTCCGGCGGTTCGCGCTAATTCAAACTGTTGTCCTGGCTTGACCGGATAGCCCGAACGACGACGCGAACCGCCTAGAACGCTGAAGTCCCGCGTCCACGACAATGATACAACAGCAATAATATCAAATTGTTATACGTCATCCCGGGCGACCGGAGGGAGACCCGGGATCTCCCGCCCGTCCTCGCCGCACTCTCAGCCAGGCCGCGCGAGATCCCGGATCGCCCTTTGGGCGTCCGGGATGACCCTGAAAAGGAAACAGAAGGAAAACCCCGTCGTTCCGCACGCAGCGCAGCGGAGATGCGGAACCTCGCGCCCGTCTTCGCCACACCCTCCGGCGGCGCGCTACTCCGCCGCCTTGGCCAGCGCCGGCGGCAGGGCCTGCCAGATGTCCTCGGCGTATTCCTGGACCGTGCGGTCGGAGGAGAACCAGCCGACCCGGGCGGTGTTGAGGACGGCCCGGTGCATCCAGCCGTCGAGGTCGGCGAAATCGCCCATCACCGCCGACTGGGTGTCGTGATAGGCGGCGAAATCCGCCGTCAGCAGGTAGGTGTCGTGGTGGCGCAGGCTGTCCACCAGCGGCTTGAAGCGCCCAGGCTCGTCGGAGGAGAAGACGCCGTTGGCCACCATGTCGAGCGCGCGCTTCAGCGCCGGGTCCGCGGCGATGGCGGCCGCCGGGTCGAATTCGCCGGAGCGGCGCAGCGCCACCACCTCGTCGGCGGTCAGGCCGAAGATGTAGATGTTGTCGGCCCCAACCCGGTCGCGGATCTCCACATTGGCGCCGTCCAGCGTGCCGATGGTCAGGGCGCCGTTCAGCGCCAGCTTCATGTTGCCGGTGCCCGAGGCCTCCTTGCCGGCCGTCGAGATCTGCTCCGAAAGGTCCGCCGCCGGGATGATGCGCTCCGCCAGGGTGACGTTGTAGTTCGGCGGGAAGACCACCTTCAGCAGGTCGCGCACCGCCGGGTCGTGGTTCACCACCCGGGCGATGTCGTTGGCCAGCTTGATGATCAGCTTGGCCATCCAGTAGCCGGGCGCCGCCTTGCCGCCGAAGATCTTCACCACCGGCTGCCAGTTGCCGGTCGGCCGGTCGCGCATCTCGTTGTAGAGCGCGATCGTCTGCAGCAGGTTCAGGAGCTGGCGCTTGTATTCGTGGATGCGCTTGATCTGCACGTCGAACAGCGCGTCGGGGTCGAGGCGCACGCCGATGGTGCGGCGCAGATGGTCGGCCAGCGCCACCTTGTTCTGCCGCTTGGCGGCGGCGAAGCGGTCGCGGAAGCCGGAATCGGTGGCATGCGGCTCGAGCGCCTGCAGCCGTTCCAGGTCGGCCTCCCAGCCGGCGCCGATGGTCTCCGTGATCAGGGCGGAGAGCGGCCGGTTGCACTGCGCCAGCCAGCGCCGCGGCGTGATGCCGTTGGTCTTGTTGACGATGCGCCGGGGGAAGGTCTCGTGGAAGTCCCGGAACACGGTCGACTTCATCAGCTCGGTGTGCAGGGCCGAGACGCCGTTGATGCGCCGGCTGCCGAGGAAGGCGAGATTGCCCATGCGCACCCGGCGGTCGCCCTCCTCGTCGATCAGCGACATCCGCGCGATGCGCGCCTCGTCGCTGGCGTAACGCTTGCCGATCGCCTTCAGGAAGCGGGCGTTGATCTCGTAGATGATCTGCATGTGCCGGGGCAGCACGCGCTCCAGCAGGCGCACCGGCCAGGCCTCCAGCGCCTCGGGCAGCAGGGTGTGGTTGGTGTAGTTGATGGTCCGCCGGGTCAGGTCCCAGGCGGTCTCCCAGTCCAGGTCGTGGTTGTCGATCAGCAGGCGCATCAGCTCCGGCACCGCGATCGCCGGATGGGTATCGTTCATCTGCACCGCGACCTTGTCCGGCAGCGCCTGCCAGTCGTCATGGGTCGCGAGGTAGCGGCGCAGGATGTCGGCCAGGCTGGCGGCGGTGAAGAAGTATTCCTGCTTCAGCCGCAGCTCCTGGCCCTGCTCGGTCTCGTCATTGGGGTAGAGCACGCGGGACAGCGTCTCGGCGTCGATCCGCTGCTGCACGGCGCCCAGATAGTCGCCGCGGTTGAAGTGATCGAGATCGAATTCGTGGGTCGGCTTGGCCGACCACAGGCGCAGCGTGTTGATCGACTGCCCGCCATAGCCGACGACCGGCGTGTCGTAGGCGATGGCCATCACCCGCTGGCCCGGCACCCAGCGATACTGCCGGCGCCCGTCCTCGTCGTCGCCGTCCTCCTCCTGGGCCATCTCGACATGGCCGTAGAAGTCGACCTCGTAGGCCACCTCCGGGCGCTCGAACTCCCAGGGGTTACCGAATTCCAGCCAGTCCTCCGGCTCCTCGGCCTGCCAGCCCTTCTCGAAGCGCTGCTTGAACAGGCCGTACTCGTAGCGGATGCCGTAGCCATAGCCGGCGATGCCCAGCGTCGCCATGCTGTCGAGGAAGCAGGCCGCCAGCCGTCCCAGGCCGCCATTGCCGAGGGCGGCGTCGGGCTCGTTCTCGACCATCTGGTCGAGGTCGACGCCAAGCTCGCCCAGCGCCTCGCGGCAGACCTCGACAATGCCGAGATTGGCCATGGAGTTGTTCAGCAGCCGGCCGATCAGGAATTCCAGCGACAGGTAGTAGACCCGCTTCTGGTCCTGCTCGTAATAGCGCCGGGTGGTCGCCATCCAGTTGTCGACCAGCCGGTCGCGCACCGCCAGCGCGATCGAGTTGAACCAGTCGCGGCCGGTGGCGTGCGTTGAATCCTTGCCGACCGAATAGGTCAGCCACTCGATGAAGGAGCGCTTGAGCGACTCCTTGTCCAGGCCGCGCTTGTCGATCAGCACGGGCACGTTAACCGGATCGATCATGGCCGTCTCGCAGACTTTCCAAGTCCTGGGCCACCGGCCTTGCCGGGCGGCCACACAGGCTCCCGACCATAAGCCGGAATGGCGGCGATGCAAGCGGAGATGAAACGCTTTCGAAAGTCTGCACAAGAAAAGGAAAGGGGCCCGCGGTTGCGCGCCGCGGGCCCCTAAAGCCGCCGCCCGGCCGCTATGGCCGGACGGCAGGGTTGCTGCTGGTTATCAGTTGATCTGGCCGTAGGTGCCGTCGGTCCAGCTGTACCAGACATAGGCCGGCTGCTCGATGTCGCCGTTCTCGTTGAAGGTCAGCTCGCCGATCACCGTGTCGAAGCTGCCGTTCCACAGGGTCTCGATCATGGCGTCGAGATCGGTGGAGCCAGCCTCCTCCGCCGCTTGCGCCCAGACCTGGATCGCGGCGTAGGTGTAGAGGGTGTAGCCCTCCGGCTCGATGCCCTGATCGCGGAAACGCTGCACCACATCGGCGGCCGACTCGAAGTCACGCGGGTCGGGGCCGAAGGTCATCAGCGTGCCCTCGCCGGCGTCGCCGGTGATCGACCAGAACTCGTCGGTGACGAGCGCGTCGCCGGAGATCAGCTGGGTGTCCATGCCCTGCTCGCGCATCTGGCGCACCATCAGGCCGGCCTCGGTGTGATAGCCGCCGACATAGAGCACGTCGATGTTGTTGTCGTTGAGCAGGGTGACCAGCGCCGAATAGTCGGACTCGCCCGGCGTGTAGGCCTCGAACAGGGTCTCCAGCATGCCGGCTTCGTTCAGCGAGTCGCGGGTCGCCTCGGCCAGGCCCTGGCCATAGGCGGTGCGGTCGTGGACGATGGCCACGTTGGCGTCCGGATAGTTCTCGGCGATGTAGCCGGCGGCGATCAGGCCCTGCTGGTCGTCGCGGCCGCAGACGCGGAACACGTTGTCGCCGCCCTCGTCGGTCAGCGCCGGGTTGGTGGAGGCCGGCGAGATCTGCAGGATGCCTTCCTCGGTGTAGACCTCCGAGGCCGGGATCGAGGAGCCGGAGCAGAAGTGGCCGGCCATGAAGACCACGCCGTCATTGACCATCTGGTTGGCGACCGAGACCGCCTGGCGCGGGTCGCAGGCATCGTCGCCGACCAGCAGCTCGACCTGCTGGCCCAGCACGCCGCCGGCGGCGTTGAGGTCGGCCACCGCCGCCTCGGCGCCGTTGCGCATCTGCTCGCCGAACGAGGCGTACTGGCCGGTCATCGGGCCCGCCGTCGCGATGGTGATCTGCGCCTGCGCGGTCGCGCCGAGCGCGAGGACCGCCGCACCGGCGAGCAGGGAAACTTTCAACGTCGTCATCGGGTAATGCTCCCTTGGTTCAAGCCTCTCGTGATCCGCCGTGATGGCGGATCCTGTCCTTCTTCTCGGAGCGGCGTGTGGCGGCCGCTCCCCGATGCGGGGATGCTATCATGGCCCGCACCAGCTTCAAGTACCGCGCTTCCGGCCCGCTTTCCAGGGCTTCGGCGGCACTCAAGCCCGTTCGTGCTGGCGCTCCCGCCAGCCGAAAAGTCCGGCGCTCTCGTAGCGCCATGGATACTGGCTCGTCATCTTGCGCGCCCGGGTGAAGCGGTAGGCGACGAGGACGATGGCGAACAGGATCAGGCTGTGGAAGACGAAGCCCCACAGGCTGAGCAGCGGCCCGTCGAACAGCCAGTGCACCAGGAACCGGTCCGCCGCCCCCAGCATCAGTGAGTATGGCACGGCCTTCCAGAAGGGCTGCCAGCCATTGGCCAGCGCGTTGCCGGTCATCACCGCGGCGAAGCCGAAGACGATCAGCGTCAGGCCGATGAAGACGCCGATATCCGCGCCCAGGAAGTCGCTCAGGCGGTAGGGCTGGCCGAACGAGATCTCGCCGCCGAAGACGTCCTCGGAGGCCAGCGTCAGCGTGCCGTCCTCGACACCGACGATGTCGATGCGGAAGCCGCCGGTCAGCTGGTCGGCGCGCACCAGCATGAAGCCCTGGTCGAGGCGCGCCCGGTACTGGCCGGTCATGCGCTCGAGCCCGTTGGCCAGCGGCCCGGTCAGCACGTAGGTCTCGTCGGGGTTGAGCTGGATGCGGATGCCGTCCTCGCTCTCCCAGTCGCCGACCACGGATTGCGCCTGGGCAGCCCCGCCGACGAGCAGCAACAGGAGGCCGACCAGGCCGAGGATCCTGAACGTCGCCGGCATCAGCCGTGCCCTCCCTCGAGATAGGCGGCCCGCACCTCCTTGTTGGCGAGCAGTTCCGCGCCGGTGCCGGTCAGCGTGATGTTGCCGTTGACCAGCACGTAGCCGCGATGGGCCAGCTTCAGGGCGTGGAAGGCGTTCTGCTCGACCAGGAACACGGTCACGCCCTCGTTCTCGTTGATTTCGCGGATCACCTCGAAGATCTGCTTGACGATCATCGGCGCCAGGCCCAGCGACGGCTCGTCGAGCAGCAGCAGGCGCGGGCGGCTCATCAGCGCCCGGGCGATGGCCAGCATCTGCTGCTCGCCGCCCGACAGAGTCCCGCCGCGCTGGTTCCGCCGCTCGGCCAGCCGGGGGAACAGCTCGAAGGCGCGCTTCAGATCCCGGTCGAAATGCTCCGGATCGGTGGTCAGCGCCCCCATCTGCAGGTTTTCCATCACCGTCATGCGCGGGAAGATGCGCCGGCCCTCCGGCGACTGGGCTATGCCCATGCGCACGATCTCGTGCGTCGCCCGGTTGGTGATGTCCTCGCCGGCGAACTCGATCAGGCCACTGCGCGCCTTGGGGTTGCCGCAGATCGTCATCAGCAGGGTCGACTTGCCGGCGCCGTTGGCGCCGATCAGGGTGACGATCTCGCCTTCCTTGACCTCCATCGAGACGCCGCGCAGCGCCTGGATGTTGCCGTAGAACGTCTCGACGTCGCGAATCGCCAGCATCATGGCCGCCCCGCCTCCGACCCGTGTCCTCCGGCCGCCGCCCTGTCGGCCTCGATGTCGGCCGCCACCTCCGGCGGCAGCTCGTCGTCCTCCTCCTCGCCCAGATAGGCGCGGATCACCGCCGGGTCGTTGCGCACGAAGTCCGGCGTGCCGTCGGAGATCTTCTTGCCGTAGTCCAGCACGATGACGTGGTCGGAGATCTTCATCACCACGCTCATGTCGTGCTCGATCAGCAGCACGCCGACCTTGTGGTCGTCGCGGATCGACAGGATCAGCTCGTTCAGCTCGTGGCTCTCACGCGGGTTCAGGCCGGCCGCCGGCTCGTCCAGGCACAGCATGCAGGGCTCGGTGCACATGGCGCGGGCGATCTCCAGCCGGCGCTGGGCGCCGTAGGGCAGGCTGGCCGCCGGCAGGTCGGCGCGGTCCAGCAGCCGCGTCTTGTCGAGCCAGTAGCGCGCCAGATCGATCGCCTCGGCCTCCGCCTGACGGTAGGAGGAAAGCCCGAACAGCGCCTTGACCGTGAAGCCCGAGGCCTTCTGCAGCTTGTTGTGCTGGGCGACCAGCAGGTTCTCCAGCACGCTCATGGCGCCGAACAGGCGGATGTTCTGGAAGGTGCGCGCCACGCCCGCCCTGGCGGCGATGTGGTGCCCCTCCATGCGCTCCAGCAGGAAGGTCTCGCCGTCGCGGTTCAGCTTCAGCATGCCCTCGGTCGGCTTGTAGAAGCCGGTCAGGCAGTTGAACAGCGTCGTCTTGCCGGCACCGTTCGGGCCGATGATCGCGGTGATGTGGTGCGCCTCGGCGGTCAGCGACACCGCGTCGATGGCCAGCAGGCCGCCGAAGCGCATGCTCAGCCGCTCGACGTCGAGCAGCGGTCGGGTCTCGGCCATCAGTCCGCCTCCCCCGTCACGGTGCTCTCGGCCACCCTTTGCGATGGCGGCGGTGGATCGCCGGTGCCCAGCTTCACCGTCGGCTCGCGGTGGGCGAGCAGGCCGCGCGGCCGCCAGACCATCACCGCCACCATGCCGGCGCCGAAGATCAGCATGCGGTACTCCTCGAACTCGCGGGCGAATTCCGGTCCGCCGATCAGGAGGATGGCGGCCAGCACGATGCCGATCTGGCTGCCCATGCCGCCCAGCACGACGATGGCCAGGATCACCGCCGACTCGATGAACTTGAAGCTTTCCGGCGAGATGAAGCCCTGACGGGTGGCGAAGAAGGAGCCGGCGATGCCGCCGATGGCCGCGGCGATGACGAAGGCCGCCAGCTTGATGTTGCGCCGGTTGATGCCCAGCGACTGGCAGGCGATGTCGTCCTCGCGCAGCGCCTCCCAGGACCGCCCCAGGGGCTGCCGTCGCAGGCGCACGGAAACGAAGTTCACGGCCAGCGCCAGCACCAGGATCAGATAGTAGAGGAAGATGATCCGCTGCAGCGGCGAATATTCCAGCCCGAACACCTCGTGGAACGCCGGCAGGCTGCCGCCGGCCTCCGGCGTGAAGTCGGCGAAGCCGAAGAAGCTGGGATCGGGGATCGAGCGGATGCCGTCGGGCCCGCCGGTGAAGTCCGACCAGTTCTCCAGGATGATGCGGATGATCTCGCCGAAGCCCAGCGTGACGATGGCGAAGTAGTCGCCGCGCAGGCGCAGCACCGGGAAGCCCAGCATCAGTCCGGCGAAGGCCGCCAGCAGCGCCGCCACCGGCAGGCAGATCCAGAAATCGAGCCCGAAATAGAGCGAGAGCAGCGCGAAGGAATAGGCGCCGACGGCGTAGAAGGCGACGTAGCCGAGATCCAGCAGCCCGGCCAGGCCGACGATGATGTTCAGCCCCCAGCCCAGCATGATGTAGAGCAGCACCAACGTCGCCAGGTCGATCATCGAGCGGTTGGGGAACAGCCACGGCAGGGCGATGGCGACGACCAGGCCGATGATGCCGAAGATCGCCGCGCGGCGCTCGACCCAGGCGGCGACGTCGTCCATCACCTGGCCCTGGGTGCGCGCCTGCGGGCGCTGCTGGCGCACGAAGACCAGCACCGCGCGGAGGCCCAGCACGCCGCCCGCCATGATGCCGAGCACCGAGAGTTCGGCGGCGAGCCCGAAGGGCATCAGGAAGAAGACGACGAGGCCGACGCCGATCGCCAGGGTGATCGCCGGATAGCCCTCCCGCGCGAAGGACAGGCCGAGCCGGCCGACGAAGACGGTGGCGACGGCCAGCACCACGTCGATGATGCGGAACTCCAGCACCAGGCTCTGCTGGCGGTGCACCAGGTGCAGGCCGACCATGGTGATGGTCAGCGCCAGCGCGACCAGCGCGGCGAAGCCGGCCTCCTTCATCAGGCCCGGCAGCTTCTGGGCGAGCGGTGTGGGCGTGCCGGCCATCTGGCCGCCGGCTGCCTTGACGTCGGTGGTCATCGCCTCACACCTTCTCGATCTCGGGTTTGCCGAGCAGGCCGGAGGGTCGGAAGATCAGCACGATCACGAGCACGCCGAACACCGCCACGTCCTTGTACTGTACCGAGAAATAACCCGACCAGAAGGCCTCGATCAGGCCGATCAGAAGGCCGCCCAGCATGGCGCCCGGCAGCGAGCCGATGCCGCCCAGCACCGCCGCGGTGAAGGCCTTCACGCCGACCAGGAAGCCCTCGAAGAAGTCGATCACCCCGTAGCGCATCAGGTAGACGAGGCCGGCGACGGCGGCCAGTGCCGCGCCCATCACGAAGGTGATGGAGATCGTCTTGTCGACGTTGACGCCGATCAGCGCCGCCATCGTCTTGTCCTGCTCGCAGGAGCGCTGCTGGCGGCCCAGCGAGGTGTTCTGGATCAGGTAGGTGAAGGCGCCCATCAGCACCACGGTCAGCAGCAGGATGATGATCTGCAGATAGCTGATCGTCGCCGTGAAGCCGTCGACGCGCCGCATCAGGTCGATGCCGCCCTCGATGATCGGCTCCAGCGGCTTGGAGCGGGCGCCCTGAAGCAGCTGGACGTAGTTCTGCAGGAACAGCGACATGCCGATGGCGGAGATCAGCGGCGCCAGCCTGAACGAGCCGCGCAGCGGCTTGTAGGCCACCCGCTCCACCGTCCAGCCATAGACCGAGGTCAGCACCATGGCCATCACCAGCACCAGGAAGATCGCCAGCGGCACCCAGGTGATGCCGATCAGCCCCAGGAACAGGAAGCCCATCAGCGAGATGAAGGACCCGATCATGAAGATCTCGCCATGGGCGAAATTGATCATGCCGATGATGCCGTAGACCATCGTGTAGCCGATCGCGATCAGACCGTAGATCGCCCCCAGCGTGATCCCGTTGATCAGCTGTTGCAGAAAATATTCCATGCGTGGCCCTTCGCCGAACTCCCCGCGACGCCTGCTCGACGGCGTTCTGAAGCCATTCCCTGGGTCTGCTGTCACTCTTGTGGGCGCCGATGTCAACGGCAATCCCAATTGGCTGGTGACAATTCGATGACGCCGGACGTTAGCCATCCGCGTTGGTTGCGGCAAGTCCGAAAGCATCGCCCTCACAGGGTCGCAAGGCGCCGCCAATGCCGCCGCCGCCTGGACGGATCGCGGTGCCGACGCGGCGATCCGCCGTGAAGTTGATAATGGTTCTCATTCTTGCCGCTTGACAGGGGGCGACTTCACATTACTTCTAGTACGACTGCGGTTACTTGTTCAGCGGAGCTATTTATTGACCACTATCAATATGAACACCTGTTCAATTGTCCGCCGGCGCTTGCTGGCCGGACTCGCCGCCTTCGGGCTGCTGACAGGTGTCGGCGCGGTCGCCGGCGCCCAGGAACCGCTTCAGGAACCGCTGAACGTCGTCGCCACCACCGCCCAGGTGGGCGACCTCGTGGCCAACATCGCCGGTGACGACGTCGCCGTCGACGCGCTGATGGGCCCGGGCGTCGATCCGCACCTCTTCCAGCCCGCGCGCAGCGACATCGTGCGCCTGACCGGCGCCGACCTCGTGGTCTACAACGGCCTCGACCTCGAGGGCCGCATGGAGGACGCGCTGGAACGGCTCTCCGCCCAGGTGCCGGTCATCGCCGTCGCCGACTTCATCGATCCCGGCCGGCTGATGCGCTCCGTGACCTACGCCGATGCCTGGGACCCGCATGTCTGGCACGACGTGCGCCTGTGGGCCGCCGCAGCCGAGCCGCTGGCCGGCGAGCTGGCGACGCTGCTGCCGGACAGCGCCACGGCCCTGGCCGAGAACGCGGCCGTCTATTCGGGCGAGCTGCGCGAGCTGCACGAATACGTCGCCGGCGTCCTCGCCACCATTCCGGAGGACCGGCGCGTGCTCGTCACCGCGCACGACGCCTTCGGCTATTTCGGCCAGGCCTACGGGCTGGAGGTGGTCGGCATCCAGGGCATCTCCACCGACAGCGAGGCCGGCCTGCGCCGCATCGAGGAGATCGTCGACCTGCTGGTGACGCGCGAGATCGCCGCCGTCTTCGTCGAGACCTCGGTGTCCGAGCGCAATGTCGCCGCCCTGATCGAGGGCGCGGCCGCCCGCGGCCACACAGTCGCCGTCGGCGGCACGCTCTATTCCGACGCCATGGGCCAGCCCGGCAGCTACGAGGGCACCTATATCGGCATGATCGACCACAACGCCACGGTGATCGCCAACGCGCTCGGCGGCCAGGCGCCGGCCGGCGGCATGAACGGCAGGCTCGCGGTGGCCGGACAATGAGCGCCGCCACGCCTCCGCCGCTCAGCGTCGAGGGGCTGACCGTCGCCTACGACCGCCGGCCGGTGCTGTGGGACGTCTCCTGGACGCTGTCCCGGCCCTGTCTCGCCGCCGTGGTCGGGCCGAACGGCGCCGGCAAGTCCACCTTCGTGAAGGCGGTGCTGGGCATCGTGCCGGCGCTGGCCGGCCGGGTCTCGCTGTTCGGCCAGCCGCCGGCGGCGGTGCGCCGGCGCGTCGCCTATCTGCCGCAGCGCGAGAGCGTCGACTGGGACTTCCCGGCCTCCGCCCTCGACGTCGCGGCGATGGGGCTTTACGGCCGCGTCGGCCTGTTCCGCCGGCTCACCCGCCGGCACCGCGAGGCGGCCCTCGGCTATCTCGACCGCGTCGGCATGGCGGGCCTCGCCGACCGCCAGATCGGCCAGCTCTCCGGCGGCCAGCAGCAGCGCGTCTTCCTCGCCCGCGCCCTGGCGCAGGAGGCCGACATCTTCTTCATGGACGAGCCGCTGGCCGGCGTGGACAAGACCACCGAGGCGGCCCTCATCGAGGTGCTGCGCGCGATCCGCGGCAGCGGCCGCGCCGTCGTCGCCGTCCATCATGACCTGCGCAGCGTGCCCGACTATTTCGACGAGGTGCTGATGCTCAATGTCGAGCGGGTCGCCGCCGGTCCGGTCGCCAGCGCCTTCACCGACGAGACGCTGCGCCGCACCTTCGGCGGGCGGCTGGAGACCCTCGGGCCGGCAGCTCGGCCGACCGCCGCCGCCTGATGCCGGGAGAGCTTCTCGACATCCTCGCCTTCGGCGGCGGCTACAACACCTCGCTGGTGCTGCTGTCCACGCTGCTGCTCGGCGCCGGGGCCGGGCCGGTGGGCGTCTACATCCTGTTCCGCCGCCGCTCGCTGATCACCGACGCCATCGCCCACGCCACCCTGCCGGGCATCGCGCTCGGCTTCCTGTCGGCCCTGCTGGTCGGCCTCGACGGCCGCTCGCTGCCCATCCTGCTGGCCGGTGCCGCCCTCACGGCGGCGCTCGGCGCGCTGGCCGTGCAGTGGATCCGCGACAAGACGCGGCTGGCGGAGGACGCGGCCATCGGCACGGTGCTCTCCGCCGGCTTCGGCCTCGGCATCGTGCTGCTCTCGGTGATCCAGAACCTGCCGGTCGGCGGCCAGGCCGGCCTCGACAGCTTCCTCCTGGGCCAGACCGCGGCGATGAACGCCGAGGAGGCGTGGATCATCGGCATCGGCTCGGCCGTGGTGCTGGGGCTGGTGACGCTGGGCTCACGCGCCTTCGCCGCGGTTTCCTTCGACCCGGAATTCACCGGCTCCATCGGCTGGTCGGTGCGACGGATCGACCTGGCGATGATCGCGCTGGCGCTGGCCGTCGTCGTCGTCGGGCTGAAGACGGTCGGCCTGGTGCTGATCATCGCCCTGCTCATCACGCCGGCCGTCGCCGCCCGGCTCTGGGCCCGGCACATCGGCTCGATGGCGCTGATCGCCGGCGTCTTCGGCGGGCTCTCGGGCTATCTCGGCTCCGCCCTGTCGGCCAGCCTGCCCGACCTGCCGACCGGCGGCGTCATCGTCCTCGTCGCCGCCGCCATCTTCCTCGTCTCCCTCGTCGCCTCGCCCCGGCGCGGCATCGTCGCCTCGGCGCTGGTACGCCGGCGCATCCGCCGGCGCATCGCCACCCGCCAGGCGCTGGCCGCGCTCGCCCGCGGTGACGCGATCCCGCCGGCGGCCCGCCAGCGTCTCGTCCGCCGCGGCCTCGCCACCGGCGACGGCGCCCTCACCGCCGCCGGCGGCGCCATGCTCGAAGGCTGGCGCCGCGACGAGCGGCTCTGGCACCGCTACGTGGTCGAGCACGGGACGCCGCCATTGGACGCCTACTGGTCGCCGCCCGAGGCGATCCTGCTGCCCGGCGTCGTCGCCGCGCTGGAAACAGCGGAGGCGGAACGGTGAGCCTGACGCTCGAGACCTTCCTGCAGATCGATCTTCCCGCACTGGTCGCCGCCGTGCTCGCCGCGCAGATCTGCGGCCTGCTCGGCAACTTCCTGATCCTGCGTCGCCAGGCGCTGATCGGCGACGCCTTCTCCCACGCCGTGCTGCCCGGGCTGGTGATCGGCTTCCTCGTCGCCGGCACTCTCTCAGCGCCGGCGATGATCGCCGGGGCGCTTGGCGCCGTGCTCCTTGCCGTGGTCCTGATCGAACTGGTGCGTCGCTACGCCCGGGTCGAGGCCGGGGCGGCGATGGGGGTGGTCTTCACCGCCCTCTTCGCGCTCGGCGTGGTCCTGCTGGAGGCCGGCCTCGGCAATGTCCACCTCGACGCCCAGCACGCGCTCTACGGCCAGCTCGAATATCTCTTCTGGGTCGGGCCGGCGACCTGGGCGGACCTCCTGGACCCGGCGCTCTGGGCCGAGCTGCCGCGCGGCGTGGTGGTGCTGATCCTGGCCCTGCCCGTCACCGCCCTGCCGATCGCGCTGCTGTTCAAGGAGTTCCGCGCCATCACCTTCGACCCGGCGGCGGCGCGCCAGATCGGCCTGCCGGTCAGGCGCCTGAACGCGCTTCTGATGGCGCTGGTCGCCATCGCCGCGGTCGCCGCCTTCGACGCCGTCGGCTCGATCCTGGTGATCGCCATGTTCATCTGCCCGGCCGGCACCGCGCGCATGCTGACCTACCGGCTGTCCGTCCAGGTCTGGCTCAGCCTCGCCGTCGCCACGCTGGACGCGGTGCTGGGCTACGCGCTGGCCGCCTGGGCGCCGACGCTGCTGGGCGCCCCCTTCTCGGTCAACGCCGCCGGCGGCATCGCGCTGGTCTCCGGCCTGGTGCTGTGGGCGGCCCTGCTGTGGGCGCCACGGCACGGCGTCGTCGCCCGCCGCCGGCGCCACCGCCGCGCCGCCGCGGCGGTTCAGCCTTAGTCGCCGCGCCGCCGCGGCGGTTCAGCCGTAGCGCAGGCCCTCCAGCCACAGCCGCACGTCCTGGTAGACGCCGGCGCTGCCCAGATCCTCCATCCAGCCGTGCCAGGTCTCCGCCGCCGCCAGGATCCAGCCGGTGACCACCCCCAGCGGGCTCGCCGGATCCTCCACCGCGAAGCTCAGCTCGAAGGCCCAGTCGCGCAAGGGAGCCGACGCGAACAGCGCCGCCACAACGGCGCCGGCGGCGATCATCGCCGCCGTCCGGCCGAGGCCGACGGCACGGCCGCCCTGGGTGACGTCGAGCTCGTTCTTGTGCCGCTCGAAGGCGATGTTGGCGCCGTCGCTCATGGGACCGCCTCCAAGGGTCAGAACTGGAAGTAGATGAAGGGCGCCACGCCCTCCGGCCCCAGCGCGTCGATCAGCGCGATGGCGAGGCCGGCGATGGCGCCGGTGAGGACGAGCGGGACCCGGGCCAGCAGCCGTCCGGTGCGCTCCACCGTGTCGTGCGGCACGAAGTGGAAGGACATGCCGATGACGATCAGGCCGATGATGAAGGGCCGGGCGAATTCGGACGGCGCGCCGAGATCGGTCAGGTTGACCAGATAGGTCCAGGCGTATTCGAAGTCCGTCGAGCGGAAGAAGATCCAGGCCAGGCAGACGAAGTGGAAGACCAGCACCACCGCGATCGCCTTGCCGAAGAGGGAGGCGGACTCGGCCCGCCGGGCCCAGCCGCTGGCCCGCTCCAGCGCCAGGCCGACGCCGTGCAGCGCGCCCCAGACCACGAAGGTCCAGGCCGCCCCGTGCCAGATGCCGCCCAGCAGCATGGTGATCAGCAGGTTGCGGTAGGTCTTCACCGGCCCCACCCGGCTGCCGCCGAGGGGTATGTAGAGATAGTCCCTGAGCCAGCTCGACAGGCTGATGTGCCAGCGCCGCCAGAAATCCTGGATCGAGATCGCCCGGTAGGGCTGGTTGAAGTTCTTCTGGAAGCGGAAGCCCAGCAGCAGGGCGACGCCGATGGCGATGTCCGAATAGGCGGAGAAATCGCAGTAGATCTGCACCGCGTACCCCCACACCGCCAGCAGCAGGTCGACCGTCCCGTAGAAGAACGGGTCGTAGAACACGATGTCGACCATCTCGGTCGCCAGGTAGTTGGCGATCACCACCTTCTTGAACAGGCCGACCACCACCAGCACCGCGCCCAGGCTGGCGAAGATGCGATCGGGTCTGGGCGGCGCCTCGATCTGCGGGAGGAAGATCTGCGCGCGCACGATCGGCCCGGCGACCAGCTGCGGGAAGAAGGAGATGTAGAGCAGCAGGTTCAGGAGCGACGGCGTCGCCGGGATCACCCGGCGGTAGACGTCGACGACGTAGGAGATGCCCTGGAAGGTGAAGAAGCTGATGCCGACCGGCAGGATGATCTCGAACAGCGGCAGCTCGCGCTCCAGCCCGGCGGAGATCAGCATGTCGTTCAGGCTCTGGATGAAGAAGCCGTAATACTTGAACCAGCCGAGAATGACGAGATTGAGGGCGACGGCGATGCCGACCACCCATTTGCGCATCCGCTCGTCGCCCTCCCAGCGGGCGAGCGCCATGCCGGCGGTGTAGTTGATCAGAGAGGAGACAGCGAGCAGGAAGCAGAAGCGCCAGTCCCAGTAGCCGTAGAAGAAGTAGCTGGCGACGACCAGGAACAGCTTGCGGCCGGTGAGATGGCTGCGCAGGCCCCAGGCGACCGCGAAGACGACGAGGAAGAAGACGCCGAAATCGAGGGTGGGGAAGAGCACAGCCGCCGGTTATCCGGCGAACGGCGCGCGGATCATCTCCGCCAGTCCGGCGACGGTGCGCCAGCCCGCATACTGCGACATCAGCGTGGCGTTGAGCTGTTCCGCGCTCGTCGCGTAGCCCTGCTCCTGCAGGTGTACCCGGTCGTCATAGGCCAGCTGCGGCTCCGTCATCACCCAGCGGTTGGCGCCGCAGGCGCCGCCCATCACCGCCGACCAGTCCCAGAAATAGGCGCGGGTCTGCGCCGCCGCCGCGCGCTGGGCCTGGCGCACGTCGTCCAGGCTCGGCGGCGGGTGCCAGCGGCACTCCTGCGCGCCGGAGGCGCCGTCGTCGAAGATGTCGCGATAGCTCGCCACCTCAGAGGCGGTCAGCGGCGCGCAGCTGTTGGCGCCGGCATCCTCGTCCCGGCAGCCCGAGGCCCGGCGCAGCGCGTCCGGCGGCCCGACCACCAGGATCGAGGCGTTCGGCGCGGCGCTCGCCAGCCGGCGGATGCGCTCGGCGAAGCGCGCCCGGTAGCTGGCCACGTCGAGGGTGTCGTCGAAGCCCTCGTTCGTGCCGAAGGCGAGGATGATCAGCGATGGGTCGCGCTCGGCCAGTTCCCAGGTCATGGTCGCCTGGTCCCAGTGGTCGATGACGCCGGCCGTGGCGCCGCCGATGCCGTGGCTGTCCAGGATCACGCCCTGGGCGTTGCGCTCGACGGTCCAGCCGAGCAGGGCGACCGGCCGCTCGTCCAGCGTGACCAGTTCCAGGGCCCTGGCGCCGCTGCCCGTCGGCAGGTCGAGGCGGGCCGCCTGCAGATAGGGGCCGTCGGTGTCAAGCGTCGCCTCGGACCGGCCGTCTACGCGCACGTCCAGCCGGCCGCCGCCGGGGATGCGCAGGAAGGTCACCGAGGCGCGCTCGAAGGGGCCGTTGGTCGAGGTAACGCTGACCCGCTCGCCGCGCTCCGCGGTCTCCAGCCGGTAGCCGGCGAGGCCGAACGGCCCCGGCGCGTCGGCGCGCAGGCTCGATGTCGCCTCCCAGCCGTCGGTCTGCGAGACCTCGACCTGGCGCGGCCGGTAATAGCGGTAGGGATCGCCCGGCGGCAGATAGCCGCGTCCGGCGGCGCCGAAGCGCTGTTGCAGAAGCTCGCGGAGGCGGCCGGAGAAGGCGTCGCCGGCGGTGTGGCTGTCGCCGATCTGCACCACCACCACGGGGCGCGAGCGCTGGCCGCGCTCCAGCTGGTCGAGCGCGTTGAAGAACTTGGCCAGCGTCTCCGAGGGCGGGGCCGGGGTGATGGTCTCGCCGGTCCCGCCAGCGGAGCCGCCGAAGCTGATCCCGGTGCCGCCGCCGATGCAGCCGCTGAGCGCCGTGGCGCCGAGGCCCGCCGCGACCCCGCGCAGAAAGCCCCGCCGCCCAATCATTTGTCCGGTCTTCCGCCCGATAGTCCGTCCGGTCATCCGCCCGTACCCGACTCCGCCATCATTTCCTGGAAGATGGGCAGGTCCCGCGCCATCGCCGTCATGATCGCCCGGCTCAGCAGTTCGTAGCCGCGCGGCGTGAAGTGAATGCCGTCATTGGCCCGCATCAGCCGGTTGCGGCCTTCCTCGTCCTCGAGATAGGCCGAGTAGGCGCCGTTGGCGTCCGCCGTCAGGTCCCACATCGGCACGAACTCGACCCCGTCATAGGCGTCGGCCAGCGGCTCGAACATGGTGTTCAGATGGGCGATGTTGCCGGAATAGTTGCCGCTGCGCATGATCGGCAGACCGACCCAGTAGGTCGGCACGCCGGCATCGACCAGCTGCTCCATCAGCCGGCTGACCCGCGCCCGGTACTCGTCGTTCCACGCCTCCGACCGAAAGGTGTGGTGCTGGTTGCGGGCGATGTACATGGCCTGCATGTCGTTCAGGCCGAGCGCGAAGACCGCGGCGTCGATCGGATCCTCCAGAAGGAAGGTCGCCAGCTCCTGGTTCCAGTCGTAATAGTCCGGCCGGGCGATGCCGGTGGAGGCGCGGGCGCGGCGCAGGATCTCGAACCGGCGATCGCGCTGCAGCGTGCGGTAGAAGGCGCCCCAGATGCCGTCGGCCAGGCTGTCGCCGAACACGGCGATGGTGAAGATGCCGTCCTCGACGCGCTCGCCGGGCAGCGGCTCCGGCCCGGCGGCCTGCGCGTCCTGGGCCCGGGAGGGCGTCGGGTTCAGCGCCAGCGCCAGCGCCACGCACCAAGTCAGGATGAAGGCGCGAAAGAGGGCGGCCGGGTTGCGCGTGGCCTGAGAGAACCGAATGTTCACCGAGCGAATCCCTGCGGGACGGATGGACGGGAAATGGCTGGAATCACCGGCAATAGACCCGAGGCTTTGGGCAAAATCAAGATCACCGGGGCAGCCCGTTTTGCGATTACGTTGCGTGCAGGCATCATGGCCGCCGGCTTGCCGAATCAGACGTCGTCGGAGCAAGCATGATGGCCCATGCAATGAGGCAGTTTGGTGGCTAACACGGCCAGCCCCGGCGTGGTTCCATCGCCCTGCCGAACCGACCATGACGGGATGCTGACCGGTGCCCAATTCCATGTCCCTGGCTGACCTCGCCGACCGCGCCTTCGACCTGGTGCGCGGGCCTGTCGCCGGGGGCGCATTGCCCGGGGCGACGCTCGGCATCGTCGACCGCGACGGCCAGGTGGAACTGCGCTATGCCGGCTTCGCCGAGCGCCAGCCCGAGGAACGGCCGCTCGCCGCCGACGCCTGGTTCGATCTCGCCAGCCTGACCAAGGTCATTCTCACCACTACGGCGGTGCTCCGCCTGGCGGAGGACGGCCGGCTCGACCTCGAGGCGCCGCTCGCCCTGCCGCTGCCCGACCTGCTGCAGGTCACCGCCGGCCACCCCTTGCGCCAGCGCACGCCGGCCCAGCTGCTCAGCCACACCGCCGGCCTGCCGGCCTGGGCTCCGCTGTACACGCTGGGCATCCCGCCCGACACGCTGAAGGCCTATGTGATGCAGCGGGAATGGCCGCTCGGCGACGACGTCTACTCCGATCTCGGCTTCATCCTGCTCGGCATCCTGGTCGAGCGGCTGAGCGGCACGCCGCTCCGCCGCCAGCCGCAGGCGCTCGGCCTCGGACCCGGTCTCGGCTTCGACCCGCCGCGCGCGAACACGGTGTCGACCGAGCATTGCCAGTGGCGCGGCCGGGTGCTGCGCGGCGAGGTGCACGACGAGAACGCCTTCGCCTTCGGCGGCGTCGCCGGCCATGCCGGGCTGTTCGGCACCGCCGCCGGCGTGCTCGGCTTCGCCCACCGCCTGCTCGCCGCCGACCTTCTGGCCCCCGCGACGCTCGACCGGCTGGCCGTGCGCCGGGGCGCGACCCATGGGCTCGGCTGGCAGGTCAGGCACGCCGGCTGGCTGGGCGGCGACACCTGTGGCGAACGCACGATCGGCCATACCGGCTTCACCGGCACCGGGCTGTGGATCGACTTCGACCGCGGCCTCGCCTGGACGCTGCTGACCAACCGGGTGCATCCCAGCCGGCACCGCGAGACGCCGCTGCAGGCCGTGCGCCGGGCGGTCGGCGACTGCATCGCCGGCGGCGGGGGCTGACAGGTCAGGACGCAAGAGGAACGCCATGAGCTTCAATCCCAAGCTGCCGCTCCACGCCGGCGCCATCGTCGAGGGCCGCCGCGTCATGCTGCGTCTGGTGGAGAGCGACGGGCGCATCCTCTCGGACATCGCCAGCGACCTGCTGCCCTATGGCCGCGGCGTCGCCGGTATGCTGGAGTCGGTGAAGGCGGCGCTGATCGCCGCCCTGCGCACGGCGGAGCTGGGCGAGAGCCTGGCGGCCCGGACCTGGATCGGCATGGGTCTGCCGGAGACGCTGACGGCCGCCGCGACGGCGCGCCTGCGCGAGGATGCGCTCGGTCTTGCCGGGGTGGCCGTGGCGACCGACCTGCATGTCCGCTGCCTGGGCGCCCACCAGGGCCCCGATGGCGGCCTGATCGAGGCCGACACCCATTGCCGGGCCATCGCCCTGCCCCGCAACCTGCCCCGGCGCCTGGGCGGCGGCTGGCCGCTGGCCGATGCCGGCGGCCTGGCCGCGCTCGGCCGCGCCGCCGTGGCCGACACCCTCGACGTGATGGACGGGCTGGCCGCGGCCGACCCGCTCAGCGACGCGGTCGCCGCGCGTTTCGGCGACCGGGACGGCCTGATGGCGTGGATCGCCGCCGCCGATGCCGAGGGCGTGGCCGAGATCGGCCGCCTCGTCCTCGCCCATGACGGCACCGCCCCGCGGGCCACAAGGCTGCTCGACCAGGCGGCGGCGCGGATCGTGACGCTGGCCGACCGGCTGTCCGCGCTCGGTGCCCGCGCGGTCGTGCTCACCGGCGCCCTGGCCGAGGTGCTGGCAGGGCGCGCCGGACCCGAGCGCTTCGCCGAGGCGCGGGGCGACGGCTGCGACGGCGCGCTCACCCTGGTGCGCCGCATGACCAACCCGCTCTCGCCGCATTGACCGGACCCGTCCGTATCCTCACGAACGGCTCACGTCATGCTCAAAGATTGTTGTGTAACGATTGACTTCATAATCCAAAAAGTTGATTGATACTGCCGTCTCGATTCTCAGCCCGGAGCCTTGGGAGCGATCACGGCATGCGGTTCCTGCGTCCATTCCTTTCCGCGGCGGTTCTTCTCGCCGCCGCCCTGCCGGCTGCCGCCCAGCAGCCCGAGAACGGGCCCGAATTCTTCGGCGACTGGGGCTATCGCTGCGCCGCCCCCGAGGCCGAGGCGGAGACCGCCCCCCGCCAGTGCGAGATCTTCCAGACCCTGATCACCTCGGAGGGCGAGCAGCAATTGCTGCACTTCGCCATCGGCTACGTTGCCGAGGTCGAGCGCCCGGTCGGCGTGCTCGTGGTGCCGCTGGGCGTCACCCTGCCGCCCGGTATCGCCGTGCGGGTCGACGAGGAGGAGCCGATGGAGTTCGACTACAACCGCTGCGACCAGCAGGGCTGCCGCATCGAGCTCCTGATCGGCGAGGACCTGATCGAGCAGATGCGCGCCGGCAACCAGATGGTCGTGGCCATCGTCAACGGCCAGGGCGAGCGCATCGGCATTCCGGTCTCCCTGATCGGCTTCACCCGCGCCATCACCACGCTGACCGAGTCCCGCCAGGCGGGCTGAGCCCGGCACCTGGCGGGCCCGTGCCGCCGGTCGATTTTTCATATCGACCGCATCCGATCGCCGCCGCTCGCCCGAATGGTCCACGAGCGTGGTCCGGTCGACGGCACGATTGCCCTCCTCCCGGCCACGGGGGAGGACCGACCATGCACAGACCGCTTGCGCTCGCCTTGGCGGCGCTTCTCGTCAGCACGCCGGCCGGCGCCCAGGACCGTCCGCAGGGCTGGTATCTCACCGGGTTCGCCGGTGCCGCCCTGTTTGACGATCTGAGGGTCGTCGGCGTCGGCACCGGCTTCGATGCGCCGATCGATACCGGCCTCGGATTTGGCGGCGGCGTCGGTTACGCGCTGACCCCCGAGATCCGGACCGAGCTGGAGATCGCCGTGCGCAGCGGCGACGTCGACCTGACGACCGAGGCCAGGTACGCCGCGCTCACCGTCATGCTCAACGTCTGGTACGACATCCCGGTCGAGCTAGGCGGCATCCAGCCCTTCATCGGCGGCGGCATCGGCATCGCCGAATCGGAGTTGATGTCGACGAGCCAGGCGCAGGGCGCGCAGGATACCGTGCTGGCGCTCCAGGTCGGCGGCGGCGCCAGCCTGCCGCTGTCCGAGAACCTCGAAATCTTCCTGCAGTACCGCTTCGTCCATGTCGAGGCTGTGGAGATCCAACAATCGAGTGGCTCGGCCTCGTTCCAGGCCGATTCTCACAATATCGAGGGCGGCTTGCGTCTCTGGCTCAACTGAGCTGCCCCCTTTCAGCGCCCCGACGGCGCGCCGATCGGCAGGACGGCGCTGTCCTTGATGGCGGTCAACGCGATGTTGGAGCGCAGATTGGACACCCCGGGCAGGCGCATCAGCTCATCCGTCAGGATGCGGCTGAAGGCGTTGAGGTCGGCCGCCACCACCTTCAGCAGGTAGTCGCCGTCGCCGGTGATCAGCTGGCATTCCAGCACCGCCGGCATGGCCACCACCGCGTCGTGGAAGGCCCGCGCCCTGTCCTCGCCATGGGCGCCCAAGGTCACCGTGACATAGGCCAGCACGCCCAGGCCCACCGCCTCGCGGTCGAGGCGGGCGTGGTAGCCCCCGATCAGCCCCGCCGCCTCCAGCGCCTGCAGCCGGCGCGAGCATTGCGAGGGCGACAGCAGCACCCGTTCCGCCAGCGCCACGTTGGAGAGCCGCGCATTCTCCTGCAGGGCCTGCAGGATGCGCCGATCGAAGTCGTCCAGGGTCACGGACATCGCAATCACGCGCCAATCGTCGTTTTCATGCGCGAAACACGCGCCATCCTACGGCTTGGGCGCGCGCTTTGCACGCACTTCCGGCGAGATTCCGGCGATAATGCTCCCCACCTCAAGGATATATCCGGATGTGGAGGGCAATCATGGCATCCCGCACCACCGCGGCAGTGATCGACGACATCAACCCGATGGGCACCGACGGCTTCGAGTTCGTCGAGTACACCGCCCCCGACCCGCGCGAACTGGCCCGCGTGTTCCAGGCCATGGGCTTCCGCGCCGCCGCGCGCCACCGCTCCAAGGACGTCACGCTCTACCGTCAGGGCGACGTCAACTTCATCGTCAACGCCGAGCCCGACAGCTTCGCCCAGGCCTTCGCCCGGGTGCACGGGCCCAGCGCCTGCGCCATGGCCTTCCGGGTCGCCGACGCGGCACACGCCTACGAGCGGGCGATCAAGCTCGGGGCGCGGCCGGTCGAGACCAAGGTCGGCCCGATGGAGCTGAACATTCCGGCGATCGAGGGCATCGGCGGGTCGATCATCTACCTGGTCGACCGTTATGGCGACCGCGGCACCATCTACGACATCGATTTCGTGCCGCTGACCGACGAGACCGCCGGCGACACCACCGGCGCCACCGGGGCCGGCCTCACCTATATCGACCATCTGACCCACAACGTGCATCGCGGCCGCATGGACCACTGGGCGGAGTTCTACGAGAAGCTCTTCAACTTCAAGGAGATCCGCTTCTTCGACATCGAGGGCAAGCTGACCGGCCTGAAGTCGAAGGCGATGACCAGCCCCTGCGGCAAGATCCGCATCCCAATCAACGAGTCGGCCGACGACAAGAGCCAGATCGAGGAATATCTCCAGGCCTATAACGGCGAAGGCATCCAGCACATCGCGCTGGGCACCGAGGACATCTTCCAGACCGTCACCGCGCTCGGCGACCTCGGCGTCAGCTTCATGACGCCGCCGCCCGACACCTATTACGAAATGCTGGCCGAACGCCTGCCGGGCCATGGCGAGGATGTCGCCCGGCTGAAGGCGCACGCGGTGCTGATCGACGGCGCGCCGCAGGGCCCGAATGGCGAGCAACCCCTGCTGCTGCAGATCTTCACCGAGACCATGATCGGTCCCATCTTCTTCGAAATCATCCAGCGCAAGGGCGACGAGGGCTTCGGCGAGGGCAATTTCCGCGCCCTCTTCGAATCCATGGAGCGCGACCAGATCCGCCGCGGCGTGCTGAAGGAAGCCGGCTGACACCGGCTACTCGCTCCACTGCCAAATCCGCTGTCATCCCGGGCGCGATGCGGCGCGAAGTGCCGCCTCGCAGACCCGGGACCGGCCGCCCGTCTTCTCCTGGCCGCTCCACCAGCGAAGACGCCAACCCGGTCCCGGCTCTCCGCTGCGCTCCGGCCGGGACGACGACGGTTTTCTGATTGACCCATCAGCTTCGTCGTCCCGGGCGCGATGCGGCGCGGAGTGCCGCGTCGCAGACCCGGGACCGGCCGCCCGTCCTCGCCGCCAGTCCTCACAGGCAGCGACGCCGCCCCGCCTCAGTGCACCGCGCCGCCGGCAACGCCCGGCAGGTCGAGCGACGGCAGGGCGAGGTCTAGGCCCCATTGCGCCTGCCCGGTCACGCGCACCAGCAGGCGCGCCACGTTGTGGATCAGCAGGTGCCCGAGATTGATCGGCACCGCGCGGCCGGCCTTGTCATGGAATACCAGGGTGAGGCCGCCATCGGCCTTTTGCGCCCATTGCAGGCGCACCGGCAGCAATGGCTCGGGGCCGAGCACGGGCTCGAGATCGCTCTCCCGGTAACGGGTCTGGAAATCCGCGCCCTGGGCGGCCGCCTCGCTCTGCATCGCCATCACCGCATGGCGCGCCGCGTCACCCGATGCCGCCGGCTCGCGCCCGGCCTGCGCCTCCAGCGCCTTGAGGAGAACCGGCCACAGCGAGGCCAGGACCCGGCGGGTGATCCAGATGCGAAACTCGCGCCGGTTGACGGTCGCCAGCCGCAATAGCAGGCGATCCTCGCCGCTGTCGTACTGCACACGGATCTGGTGCAGCCGGTCGGTCGCGGGCGCATCCGGCGTGGACCGTTGCCCCGTCTCGTCCGGTCCGGCCGGGCCCTCGCCGTCACCCGCCCCTGTCGTCGCCATCGGTCCGCGCCGTCCGTTGTCCCTCACGCCTCGCGCGAACCATCGGCCGGCGGTGGTGGATTTTCAACCTTTTCGGACCATGCCGCCGGATCGGGGTGGCCCGATCATCGCCCCGATCAGTGAATCGTCAGCAGCACGGGGGCGTGCCCGCGATAGGTGTCGACGCTGGCGGCGACCAGCTCGCTGCCGTCGGCGCAGGGCGTCGCCAGGCTGAGGCCGCCATGCACCATGGCGTTCGGCACGGCGAAGACCAGGGTGCGCTGCGCCGCCAGGTAGATGGTGCCGAGCGGCAGGTTCTCGCCGCCCGCGTCGATCAGCCGGACCATGGCCCGGCCGTCGCCGGTGTTGCGGATCGACCAGACGGTCACCGACTCGCCGTCGAGCGCGCTGACCCCCAGGCTGCTGACCGCGATCGGCTGGCAGGCCTGCTGGTCCTCGGCGCCCGGCCCGATCACCGCCATGGTCGGCTCGGCAATCGGCTGGCTCATGAGCGCCGTCGACACCTGACGTGCCTGCCCGGCGCCGAAGATCGAGCCGCCGGCAGCCGGCTGGAAGGCCACCACGCCCATGGCGATGGACATGCCGGCCAGGCCGAGAATGCCGGCCAGCAGGCGCCGCGCCGCGCCCTCCGTCATCCCTTCTGTGCGTCGCATCTGTCCCCCGTCCTGTACACATCGACCGCATCCGCGATCCGCCGCCGGCAACCCCCGTTGACCGGACAGCGCCCCCACGCATTCTGCGTTGATCGACCTTGCCACAATATTGACCAGGCACGATCACAAGCGGGATCAAATCCTTGAGAACATCTCTACTCGTCGATTGAATAAGTCGGAGTGTTGCACAACCTATGGCGAGCCGCGACCCGAGATTTACTGAGTATTAACTTTAGTATATATCCTCTGATCGGCGACTGTTCTTGGCGCCATCACCACCTTTCCGGGTATCGGCTGGCAATCGCCGCCATGCCCGCCGATCCGGCGACCGGCCGAGGCGGGTCCGGGGGGCACGGGATGGGATCCCCGAGTACCGGGCTTGCGATGGCGCACTGCCTCGCGTACATCCACCGCGCGGCCGAGGCCGCCCTTCCCCCGAGCTCCCGAGCGAACCGGCACCGGCCCCATGTCCGACACCCGCGCCCCCATCGTCAAACCGCAGCCGATCAGCGGCTTCCCCGAATGGCTTCCCGAGGAGAAGCTGGTCGAGACCCGGCTGCTCGACATCATCCGCCGCCATTTCGAGCGCTTCGGCTTCGCGCCGATCGAGACGCCGGCGGTGGAGCGCAAGGAGGTGCTGCAGGCCAAGGGCGTGGAGAGCAAGGAGATCTACGCGCTGGCCCGCCTGGCGGCGGAGAGCGAGGGCGGCGACCCGGCGACCGAGATGGCGCTGCATTTCGACCTCACTGTGCCGCTGGCCCGCTATGTCGCGCAGCACTACGCCCGCCTCGCCTTCCCCTTCCGGCGCTACCAGATCCAGAAGGTCTGGCGGGGCGAGCGGCCGCAGGCCGGCCGCTTCCGCGAGTTCTACCAGTGCGACATCGACATCATCGGCAACGGCACGCTCGACGTGCTGGCCGATGCCGAGATCCCCAGCGTCATCGACGCCATCTTCAGCGAGGCGGCGATCGGCCGCTTCCTGATCCGCATCAACAACCGCAAGGTCCTGCAGGGCCTGCTCGCCGCCCACGGCCTCGACCCCTCCGCCTTCGTCGACGCCCTGCGCGCCATCGATGCACTGGAGAAGATCGGCCGGGAGAAAGTGGCGGCGGAGCTCACGGGCAAGACCGGGCTCGCACCGGACAAGGCCGACGCGCTCCTCGACCTGCTGATCGCCGGCGATCTCGACCGCCTCGATGCCATCGCCGACAACCCGCTTCTGACCGAGGGCTTGCCGGAGCTCCGCCATGTCACCGACGGCCTCGTCGCGCTCGGCGTGCCGACCGATCACTGGGCGGTCGATCTCACCATCGCCCGCGGCCTCGACTACTATACCGGCACGGTCTACGAGACGCGGCTGGTCGACCACCCGGCGGTCGGCTCGATCTGCTCGGGCGGGCGCTATGACGATCTCGCCAGCACCTTCACCAGGCAGAAGCTGCCGGGCGTGGGCATCTCCATCGGCCTCACGCGCATGCTCTCCCGCCTGTTCGAGGCCGGCGTGGTCAGGCCCGGTGCGGCGACGCCGGCACCCGTGCTGGTCACCGTGATGGACCGCGCCCTGCTGGCCGACTGCCTCGGCCTCGCCGCCGAGCTGCGCCAGGCGGGCATCGCCACGGAGGTCTACACCGAGCCCCGCAAGCTCGGCCAGCAGCTGAAATACGCCGACCAGAAGGGCTTCGGCATCGCCCTCATCCTGGGCGAGAGCGAGAAGGCCGCCGGCGAGGTGCAGGCCAAGCTGCTGGCCTCGGCCGAGCAGGTGAGCGTGGCGCGCGCCGGCATCGTCGCCTGGGTGAAGGAACGGCTGGCCGGATAGCGGACTCCCGCACCGTCAGATCGGCATGTCACGCTCGATGCCGAGCCACAGCGCATGCAGCGCCAGCACCTCGCGGGGAACCGACCACAGGTCGCGCGGCGCGAAACCGCCGGCGGCCGCCTGCGCGACCTCGTAAACGCCGACCCGGCGCAGCGCCAGGCGGCAGCGCATGAGGTGGAAATACTGGCTGACCACAAGCGCCGAGCGGCCGCCGCGCGCGGCCAGCCAGTCGGCGGCGAAGGCGGCGGTGGCGGCGGTGTTGACCCCACCCGGATCCTCGCTGACGGCGCTCTCCGGCACGCCCCCGGCCACCAGATAGGCGCGCATCGCCGGCGCCTCGGCGACGCCGGAGGAGCTGATGCCGCCGGAGACGATGATCGCCGGCGCCAGGCCCTCGCGGTATAGCGCCAGCGCCCGGTCCAGCCGCTCGCGCAGACGCTCCGACGGGCGGCCGTCAGCGTGCACGTGGTTTCCCGGCACGACGATGACGTCGACCGCGCGCACCTCGTCGCGCAGGCCGGCCACGATCAGCCAGCCCGCCACGCCGAGGAACCAGAGGAGGATCGCGCCGAGGACCAGCGCGACCCACCTCATCGCCTGGCGTTGGTGTTGCTCGGCTGGCCGGAGCGCCAGAGCCGGCGCAAAGCCTCGATCATGTTGGCCTGGCCGTCGCCCATGGGATTGAAGAAGATGGCGTCGGTCTCCAGGACCAGCGGCATGGCCCGGTTCAGCACGTCGATGCCGGCATCGGTCAGCTCCAGCTGGCGCGCGCGCTTGTCGGCCGGATGCGGCGTGCGCATCATCAGCCCCTGCTCCTCCAGCGAGCGCACCACCTGGCTGGTCATCATCGGGTCGGTCTTGCAGAACTGCGCCAGCCGGCTCTGGCTCACCGCGCCCTCGCGCTGCTGCAGCCAGGCCAGGCCCGCCATCAGGATGAACTGCACATGGGTGATGCCGACCTCGTCGAGCGCGGCGCGCTGGCGGCGCTGCCAGAGATTGGTCACCTGCCACAGGAGGAAGCCCGGATTGTTCTCCGGCCGCAGGGTCTGCGTCAGCAGCTCCCAGTTGACTTCCGCGTCTTCCGGCTTGGCCACCATGTCCCGTTTCCTCCTGCCCGATTCCCTCTCGATATGCACGCATAACAACGCGGTCAAGCGTCACGAGGGGTTTCGCGACATTTTTGTTGCCCGTAATCGTTGACCGACCGTCATCCTCCGCGCGCCGCCATGCTCCTCGTCGTCGACATCATCCTGCCGGTCTTCGGCATCGTCATCCTCGGCTTCGGCGCGGCCAAGGCGGGCTGGTTCGACGACGCGGCGACCCGGGGGTTGTCGCTGTTCGTCTTCAACTTCGCCATCCCGATCATGCTGTTCCGCTCGATCGCCACGACCGAGCTGCCGGCGGTGATCGAGTGGGGCTTCGTGGTTTCCTACTATCTCGGCGTGTTCGGCCTCTACACGCTGAACCTGCTGGTGGCGCGCTACCTCTACGGCCGGCGCGGCGACGAGGCGGCGATCTTCGGCTTCGGCTCGGGCATGTCCAACACGGTGCTGCTCGGCCTCTCGGTCATCCTGCAGGCCTATGGCGACCGGGCCGCGCTGCCGGCCCTGATGATCATCGCCATCAACGCGCCGCTGATCTTCCCGGTGGTCACCGTCAGCATTGAGACGGCGCGCGGATCCGGTGCGGGGCTTCGCGCGGTGGTCAGGGCCAGCATCATCGGCCTGGTCCGAAATCCGATCATCCTCGGCCTCGCCGGCGGCATCGCGTTCAACCTGCTGGCCATACCGATTCCCGGGCCGGTCGACGGGGTGGCCCAGCTGCTCTCCGGCGCCGCCCTGCCCTGCGCGCTGTTCGCCATGGGCGCCTCGCTGTCGCAGTTCCGCCTCGCCGGCCAGATCCCCCAGGCCATGGCGACGGTCTTCCTCAAGCTCGTCGCCCATCCGCTGATCGTCTTCTGCCTGACCCGATACGTCTTCGGGCTCGACGCGCTGTGGGTCGGCGTGGCGACGCTGATGGCGGCCATGCCGACCGGCATCAACGTCTATCTCTTCGCCCAGCGCTACCAGATCTGCATCGGCTCGGCCGCGACCACCATCCTCGCCTCAACGGGCTTCTCGATGGTGACGATCTCGATCGTGCTCTACACGCTCGACGCTCTGGGCATTCGGTAGCCCAGCCGCTGCGTGGGTCGACGCGCAGGATATCGCCCGCGACGGCCCATCGGCCGGCGCCAGCAGCCAGCTCATCAGCCGCCAGGCCGCCAGCGCCCCGGCGAGCTGCGCCAGGACGAAGCCGGGTGCGTGTCCCGCCCAGATGCCGGAGAAGCTGTCGGTGAAGGCGCGGGCGACGGTCACCGCCGGGTTGGCGAAGGAGGTCGAGGAGGTGAACCAGTAGCCCGCCGTGATGAACAGGCCGACCATGGGCGCGACCGCCTCGGGCCGGGCCCTGAGCGTGGCCAGGATGGTCGTCACCAGGCCGAAGGTGGCGACGAACTCGCCGGTCCACTGGCCCGGGCCGCTGCGCGGATGGGGCGCGGCCTCCAGCAGGCTGTGGCCGAACATCACATGGGCGACCATGACGCCGCCGATGCCTGACACCACCTGCACCACCACATAAAGGGCCGCCATCGGCGGCGCGATCTCGCGCCGCAGCAGGAAGACCAGCGTCACCGCGGGGTTGAAATGGGCGCCGGAAAGCGGCCCGAACAGGGTTATCAGCACGGCGAGGATGGCGCCGGTGGCGACGGTGTTGCCGAGCAGCGCGAGGGCCAGGTTCCCGCCGGCCAGCGTCTCCGCCATGATGCCGGAGCCGACCACGGTCGCCAGCAGGAAGCCGGTCCCCAGCGCCTCCGCGACCAGCCGCCGGTGGAGCGATATCGCTGTGGTCGTCACGCTGTTTCCGGCTTCGCGATCGCGGATCGGGTCGTCGGGGCCTCGGCGGCCACCTCTCCGGCGGTCTCGCCGACGCTCGCCGCCACGCTGCCGGCGCCCTGGCCGATGCGGTTCAGCGCCTGCTGGGTGCGCATCCGGTCGAGCGCCGCCAGCGGCAGGTTCACGAAGACGCCGATGCGTCGCTCCAGCATGCGGTAGGTGTCGGCGAAGGCGGCCGCCACCTCCGCCTCGCTGCCCGCGACCGCCGCCGGGTCGGGCACGCCCCAATGGGCGGTCATCGGATGGCCGGGCCAGATCGGGCAGACCTCGCCCGCCGCCTGGTCGCAGACGGTGAAGATGAAATCCATTCGTGCCGCGTCCCCGGCGCCGAACACCTCCCAGGATTTCGACGCCAGCCCGTCCGTCTCGTAGCCCAGCTTGCGCAGCAGGGCGATGGCGTGCGGGTTGACCGTGCCGCGCGGGAAGCTGCCGGCCGAGAAGGCCCGGAAGCGACCCCGGCCCAGCCGGTTCAGGATCGCCTCCGCCAGGATCGACCGGGCGGAATTGGCGGTGCACAGGAACAAGACGTTGATGGGTCGCTCGTCGCTCATCGCTCCACTCCCTCGCCGCGCCTGCTCCTGTGCCCGCCATCAGGCGGAGTTGCGCGACAGTCCCTCGGTCACCGGCTGGCAGATCTCCGGCCGTCCGCCGCAGCAATCCTCCAGCAGGAAGGAGAGCAGCGCCCGCGTGCCGTCGAGATCCGCCCGATAGATCAGGCTGGTGCCCCGCCGTTCGAACCGGATCAGATCGGCCCGCGCCAGCTGGGCCAGATGGCCCGACAGCGTGCTGGCCGGCAGGTCGAGCGCCGTCCCGATGGCGCCGGCCGCCAGCCCCGCCCGGCCCTCGCGCAGCAGCAGGCGAAAGACCGTCAGCCGCGCGGGATGGCTGAGCGCCGCGAAGGCGGCCGTTGCCCTGTCCTCGTTCATAATTCGTAATTACCCGAAATATCGAATGATGGCAAGCCAGCGCCCATCGCCGGCAACAAAAAAGCCCCGGCGCGAGGCCGGGGCAGTGACGCCACTTGCGAGAAACCGGCGGCCATCCCCCCGGCCGCCGGCTCAAGGCCTCAGCGCTTCGGTCCCTTGCTCCCGGCGCTCGTCGCTCCCTTGCTGGGGGCGGGTGCGGCCTTGCTCGTGGTGGAGGAGGAGGAGGAAGAAGCGGCCGGCTTGCCGGCGGGCTTGCCCGATGAACCCGATGTCGGTTTCATTTTTCGGAGTGCCTTCTGCTGGATGCACCGCCACGATCGGCGGCACCCCGATAGATGGGCACGACGCCCGGCCCTTCGGAAGAGGGGCCGGAAAATAAATCTGCGGCCGCCGGACCGCCTCAGACCGCGGCGCGGCGGGCGTTGCGCTTGCCGGTCAGGAAGCGGCGCAGCGGCCCCAGCATCCGCGGATAACGCTGGCTCAGCCTGACGAAGCGCCGGCGCGCCCAGAGCGAGCGTCGCAGGATCATCACCGCGCCCAGCGCTACCAGCGGCAGCGACCAGGGGCCGGGGATCGGGCCGATCAGCGTGCCGATGACGATCAGCAGCCAGCCCGCCGTGATCACCACATAGCGGTGCCGTGCCAACTGCCACAGCCCCTGCAGGGCGGCCGCCGGGGTGCGCCACAGGGCGCGCAGCAGCCAGCGGAAGCGTCGCCACAGCCAGCGCAGGTTCAGGAAGACGCCGGTGATCCGTCGGCGCAGCCAGCGCCAGGTTCGGGAGAGCAGGCTCATGAGGATAAAATGGTGAGGGCGGGACACCTTTGCCAGCGGGAGGTGACGCGGCGTCCGACGAGGGCGGGCCGGTTCGGGTCCAATCCCTGACGCCGCTCCAGACAGCGGTCGACGCTGCCGGTTGGCGACGCGGACATCCTGCGGCAATCGCCTCGGTGGACGCTGGCCATGCTCCCGATCGCGCGCGGTCGCGGGAATAGTCGGGCACGGTCCCGGGTCTCTTAGTCGCGGCGACAACTCGGGGGCGGCGCCGTGGCGGCATGGAGCAGCCACGAAGCCGGGGACGGCGACGCCTTGGCTGGCTTCGCCGTCCCGTCCGACCCCGGCAGACAGGAGGTCCCATGACCAGCAACGACAACGCTCCGGCCACACCCGACGTCAGCGACGCGATCATCCGGCTCTATGACGAGTACACCCACACGCCCCTCGGCCGGCGCCGTTTCCTCGACCGGCTGGCCCTGCTGACCGGCAGCATGTCGGCCGCCCTCGCCCTGCTGCCGGTGCTGCAGCCGGGCTACGCCCGCGCCCAGCTTGTGCCGGCGGACGAGCCGCGGCTCGACATCACCACCGAGAGCGTGCCGACCGCCGACGGTCCGCTCACCCTCTACGCCGCACGGCCGGCCGACGCGGCGGCGGCGGTGCCGGCGGTCGTGGTGATCCACGAGAATCGCGGCCTCAATCCGCATATCGAGGACGTGGCGCGGCGCGTGGCGCTGGCCGGCTATCTCGCCCTGGCGCCCGATTTCCTCTCCGCCGGCGGACCGGGAACGCCCGACGACCCCGACCAGGCGCGCGAGATGATCGGCGCGCTGGATCCGAGGCCACGCTGGCCAACGCGCTCGCCGCGCTCGACTACGCCCGTGGCGGCCGGCGCGACGTCAGCGGACGCACCGGTGTCGTCGGCTTCTGCTGGGGCGGCGGCCTGGTCAACCGCGTCGCCGTCGCCGATCCGGCGCTCGATGCCGCTGTGGCCTTCTACGGCGCCCAGCCGGCGGCCGAAGACGTGCCGGCAATCGAGGCGGCGCTGCTGCTGCACTATGCGGGGCTGGACGAACGCATCAATGCGGGGATCGCCGACTTCACCGCCGCGCTCGACGCCGCCGGCAAGGACTACACGCTGCATATGTATGACGGCGTGAACCACGCCTTCCACAACGACACCGCGGGCCCCCGTTACGATCAGGCGGCGGCGGAGCTCGCCTGGCGGCGCACGCTCGATTTCCTCGACGCCCATCTGCGCGGCTGATCGCCCGCCCAAAGGAAAAGGCCGGTCCCGTGAAGGACCGGCCTCTCCCGAGGGCCCGGCGTGGCCGGACCCGACTTCCCGGACGGGACGGACTTTTAGAAGTCCATGCCACCCATGCCGCCCATGCCACCCATGTCGGGCGACGGCGCGGCTTCCTTCTTCTCCGGCTTCTCGGCCACCATCGCCTCGGTGGTGATCAGCAGCGAGGCGACCGACGCGGCGTCCTGCAGGGCGGTGCGCACGACCTTGGTCGGGTCGATGACGCCGGCCTTCACCAGGTCCTGGAACTCGCCGGTGGCGGCATTGAAGCCCCAGTTGGTGTTGTCCTGCTCCAGCAGCTTGCCGACGATCACCGGCGCGTCGGCACCGGCGTTGGCGATGATCTGGCGGGCCGGGACGCGGATCGCCTTGCGGACGATGTCGACGCCGACCTCCTGGTCGCGGTTGGCAGTCTTCACCTTGTCCAGCGCGGTGGTGGCGTAGAGCAGGGCCACGCCGCCGCCGGCGACGATGCCTTCCTCGACCGCGGCCCGGGTGGCGTGCATCGCATCGTCCACGCGGTCCTTCTTCTCCTTCACCTCGACCTCGGTGGCGCCGCCGACGCGGATCACCGCCACGCCGCCGGCCAGCTTGGCCAGCCGCTCCTGCAGCTTCTCGCGGTCGTAGTCCGACGAGGTCTCCTCGATCTGCGCCTTGATCTGGTTGATCCGGCCCTCGATGTCGGCCTTCTCACCCGCACCGTCGACGATCGTGGTGTCGTCCTTGGTGATCGAGACGCGCTTGGCGGTGCCCAGCATGTCGAGGGTGACGTTCTCCAGCTTGATGCCGAGATCCTCGGAGATCACCTGGCCGCCGGTCAGGATGGCCATGTCCTCGAGCATCGCCTTGCGGCGCTCGCCGAAGCCCGGGGCCTTGACGGCGGCGATCTTCAGGCCGCCGCGCAGCTTGTTGACCACCAGGGTGGCCAGGGCCTCGCCCTCGACGTCCTCGGCGACGATCAGCAGCGGGCGGCTCGACTGAACCACCGACTCCAGCACCGGCAGCAGGGCCTGCAGGTTGGACAGCTTCTTCTCGTGCAGCAGGATGTAGGGGTTCTCGAGCTCCGCGACCATCTTCTCGGCGTTGGTCACGAAATAGGGCGACAGGTAGCCGCGATCGAACTGCATGCCCTCGACGACCTCGAGCTCGGTCTCGAGCGACTTGGCCTCCTCGACGGTGATCACGCCCTCGTTGCCGACCTTCTCCATCGCCTTGGCGATCATCTCGCCGATCGAGGCGTCGCCATTGGCGGAGATGGTGCCGACCTGGGCGACCTCGCCATTGGTCTCGACGGTCCGGCTGCGGCCGGCGATGTCGGCGACCACGGCCTCGACGGCCATGTCGATGCCGCGCTTCAGGTCCATCGGGTTCATGCCGGCGGCCACGGCCTTCACGCCCTCGCGGACGATCGACTGGGCCAGCACGGTGGCGGTGGTGGTGCCGTCGCCGGCGATGTCGTTGGTCTTCGAGGCGACCTCGCGGACCATCTGGGCGCCCATGTTCTCGAATTTGTCGGAAAGCTCGATCTCCTTGGCGACCGTCACGCCGTCCTTGGTGATGCGCGGCGCGCCGAACGACTTGTCGATGACGACGTTGCGGCCCTTCGGACCCAGCGTCACCTTCACCGCGTCGGCCAGGGTGTCGACGCCGCGCAGCAGGCGCTGGCGGGCATCAGTGGAAAATTTGACGTCCTTAGCAGCCATCTTTTGTGATGTCCTCTGCTTGAGTGTCCTCGCCCCCGTACCTGTCGGGCAGGTGGCGACTGGTTAATTGAAACGGAGTTCCGGACTTCCCGGTCGGAGGGCTCAGGCGGCCTTGGCGGCGGCCTTGTTCTCGACGATGCCGAGGATGTCCGACTCCTTCATGATGATGAGCTCCTCACCATCGATCTTCACCTCGGTGCCGGACCACTTGCCGAACAGGATGCGGTCGCCGGCCTTGACGTCGAGGGGGCGCACATCGCCCTTGTCGTTCACTTGGCCCTGGCCGACGGCGACGACCTCGCCCTCCTGGGGCTTCTCCTTGGCGGTGTCGGGAATGATGATGCCGCCGGCGGTCTTTTCCTCGGCCTCGATACGGCGGACCAGCACGCGGTCATGCAGCGGACGAAAAGCCATCTCTGATAGCTCCCCTTTCATGCCTTCGTTGGGACGTTGACGCCCGGAGGCTTGTGAGCGAGGCCAAGAGACCGGAGCCATCGAGCATGACCGTCAAGGTGCCGCCGGTGATGGCAGGGGCCTGTTAGCACTCTCCCCCGGTGAGTGCCAGCGCATCTAATGGTCTTCGGCCAATGATGCAAGAGGCGATGTGAAGAAATTTTCGCCCAGCCTGGCAGCACTCCCCGTAGACGGCTGCCAGCATGTTGATTTCATTACAATATTCTTGACGCCCCCGGGCGTTCGGGCATCCTTTTCAGGATCGGCGTCAAGGCGCCGGGCAAGCCCCCCCGTGCCCCTGGCGCGGCGGAGAAGACCAGAAACGGGGACGCATCGCAACGACGAACAGGAGTGCCCGATGGCGAGTGTGGTGAAGGACGGCTTCGAACGGCACCAGGATGACGCCCTGCCCCGGGTCGATCGCGACCTGACGCGCCAGCTGATGGGGTATCGCGTCACCACCGCGGAGATCCTCTACCACATGCCCGACCATCCGGGCCTGCTGCAAAGCTTCCTCTGGCAGAAGATGGACATCGCGCCCCGCTTTCCCGAGCTCAAGCGCTTCCTCGACTTCTGGGCCCGCGAGATCGACGCCGTGCTGCACTCCATCCGCGTCGCCCAGGCCGGCCAGATCAAGCCCGTCACCTTCCGCCACGCCGCCACCAGCCTCGACCTGCATTAGACAACGCCGGGCCGGGGCCACATCAGGTTTCTGACCCAAGTTTCAGCATCGTCGTCCCGTGCCCAAGTTTCAGCATCGTCGTCCCGTGCGCGGTGCGGCGCGCAGTGCCGCGCCGCAGACCCGGGACCGGAAGCCCGTCCTCGCCAGCGTCCACGCCGCGAGGACGCCAACCCGGTCCCGGCTCTCCGCTGCGCTCCGGCCGGGACGACAGCAGGTTTTTGAATCACCTATCAGCGCCTTCACCTATCTGCGCCTTCACCTATCTGCGTCTTCATGTATCAGCATCGTCGTCCCGTGCGCGGTGCGGCGCGCAATGCCGCGCCGCAGACCCGGGACCGGCCGCCCGTCATCACGACGCCACGGTCCGTCCGCGCCAGCATCCACGGCGCGCCAACGCCTCAGCCCGGGCATCACCGGCGCCGCCTGCCCGGCCGCGAGGCTTCGCGGGCTTGGCCGGGCGGCGGCGCCGGGCTTGCCTCGTCAGGGACTAGATCATCGGACCGTCCTCCGTGGCTGAGGCGCCGACAATTGCATCCGATATCGGATATGTCAATATCTCGGATCAATTCGCCCGAGCGACAGGGAGCGGAGGGGTCGGTCCAGACCGGCGCCAGACCGGCCTCAAACCGCCCGGGCGCTGCGCTGGCGCAGGGCCAGCGGGGTGATCAGCTTGATGCCCTGCCAGTGCTCGCCGATCGGCGCGGCGTTGGAATCGATCATGCCGAGGTCGATGGCCATGCGGCGGATCGTGCCCTCGGAGATGTCGGAATTGCGGGCGTTGCGCGGCCAGGCGATCCACAGGCAGCCGTCGGGATGGGTCAGCTTGCGCAGGGCCGGCAGCTTCTCCTTCACGTCCTTCAGGGACTGGGTGAAGTACTGCACGAAGTCGATGCGGCCGAGGCCATGCAGGTGCTCCGGCACGTCGGCGGCCGTCGCGCACCATTTGGCGTCGCGCCGCAGGATCTCCGCCAGGTCGTCCGGGGCCCGGATCAGCAGGCGGGACTGGCCGGCGGTCAGGCCCAGGCGCCGGCGGATGCCGTCCTCGAGAAAGCTTGCCGTCATCGCGCGCCTTCCAAATCAGAGTCCTCCAATTCAGAATCAATACTTTCGAGTGTACTCCTGAATTTGGACATGAGATAGGCCCCGGATGTCACCGCTGCGTGATACGGCCGCGCGCCGGGCGCCAGACAGGTCGGCAGGCAGCGGATCTCCGCGTCCCAGTTCGGCTGATGGAAGAAGGCGAGCGACTGGCGGCGGGTCGAGCCCGCCGCGTCGGGCGGCGGATTCACCACCCGGTGCAGGGTGGAGACCCAGCGATCGTTGGTCCAGGTCGCCATCAGGTCGCCGATGTTCACCACGTAGCCGCCGGGAATGTCCGGCACCGGCAGCCAGTCGCCCTCGCGGGTCAGGACCTCCAGCCCGCCGGGTTTCGCCTCCTGGCGCAGGATGGTCAGGCTGCCATAGTCGGAATGGACCCCGGCGCGCAGCTGGCCCGGAACCGGGGGGCCCCTCTGGTCGGGATAGTTCAACGCCCGGAGCGCGCTGATATGGCGGTCGATCTTGTCGTCGAAGTAGCCCTCCTCGAGGCCGAGGCCCAGCGCGAACAGACGCATCAGCCGGTGGGCCAGGCCCGCCATCGCCCGGTAGTAGGCCTCCCAGGCCGCGCGGAATCCCGGCAGCGCGGCCGGCCACAGATTGTCGGCATAGGCGAAGGCCTCGGGCTCGTCCTCGCCTTTCCGCCCACGCGGCCGCTCGGGCCGCCGCAGCGGGCCGATGCAGAAGCTCTCCTTCAGGTCCGGCGGGCCGGCCGTCCCGCGCGACTGGGCCAGCGTCTCCGAGGCGAGGCCGGCATAGCCGTAGGGATAGCCCGGATACGGGAAGGCGACGGCCTGCCGCGCCGCCGCCGGCAGATCGAAGAAGGCGCGGGCGGCCCGCCAGCAGGCATGGTCGACCGTCGCCGGCACACCGTGGTTCACCACGGTGAAGAAACCGATATCCCGGCAGGCCTCGTCGATCTCCCGGGCGGCCGCCAGGCGCCGCGCCCGGTCGGTGCCGATGCCGTGCAGGTCGATCACAGGAACGACCATCTCGCCTCTCCCGTTCTGGGTGCGAAGGCAGCTTAGCACGGCCCCCTCCGGCGGGCAGAGACGCCAATTTCGCTAACTTTCGACGGAGGTAACGCAACCGGGTGGACTCCCGCCCCATTCGATCACAATATCGCGCAGCACGTGACGAGGGAGGCAACATGACGGTACGGGACTCCCTGCCCCACATCGAGCAGCCGGCCGGCGACAGCGCCGCCAACGACGACCCGCAGATCTTCTTGGTGCGGCATGGCGAGACGCTGTGGAACCGGGAAGGCCGCATGCAGGGCCGGCTCGATTCGCCGCTCACCCGGCTCGGCCAGGACCAAGCCCGCCGCATGGGCGAGACGCTGGCCGAGGTGATCGGCGACCCGGCCGGCTTCACCCTGGTGTCCAGCCCGCTGGGCCGGGCCTACCACACCATGGAGCTGATCGCCGGCCGGCTCGGCCTGCCGCCCGCCGCCTGCCGCATCGACCGGCGCCTGAAGGAGATGTCCTGGGGCCAGTGGGACGGCCTCACCCTGCACGAGATCGAGCGCTACTTCCCCGACGAGCTGGAGGCCCGGGCCCGCAACACCTGGCGCTACTCTCCGCCGGGCGGCGAGAGCTATTCCATGGTGCTGGCAAGGGTGCGCCCCTTCCTCGACGAGGCGGTCGGCCATGGCCGCCTGATCATCGTCGCCCATGGTGTCGTCGTGCAGGTGCTGCGTGGCCTCTATGCCGGCCTCAGGCCGGAAGAGATCGTCAGCCTGCCGGAACCCTCCGAGGCGGTGTTCCGGCTGATCGCCGGCGCCGTCGATACCTACGCCGCCGAGGCCGCCTGACCCCTTTCGCCGCCCGGGCGCGACGATTCCCCGGCGATTCCAGGGGCGATTCCAGGGGCGGTTCCAGGGGCGATCCTGGGGGCCGTCCCGGGACAGTCAGGCCGGCGGCAATTCCTTGACCATCAGGATCGCGTCGCCGCGCCGCCGCACCATCGGGTGCGGGCTGAGCGGCTCGCGGCCGGTCTCGACATAGCCGAGCCGGCGGTAGAGCCCGACCGCGCCCGTATTCTCCGCGAAGGCGACCAAGCTCATCCTTTCGTACCCGGCCTGGCGCGCCAGCCGCTCCGCCTCCGCGAGAAGGGCACGACCGACGCCGGCGCCGCGCATCGCCGGCTCCACCGCGATCGCCGCCACGTAGAAGCTGCCGGGTGCCTCCAGCACCATCAGCGGGCGCATCACCGGATCGGCATCCCCGGGCACCGGCTCGGCCGGCCGGTCCGGCACGCCGAAGGCGACCATGGCGCCGATCACGCGGCCGGCGGCGTCCGTCGCCATTCGGGCGTTCTCGAAGCTCCAGTCGGCCTCGCCGGCGCTCCGGCTCAGCCGGCGCTCGGCCACGTCCAGGGGCTGCTCGCCCGCCTCGGCCATGGTCGACCAGTTGTAGTCGGCAAGGCCGTCGCCGGCCATCGCCACGAAGCGGCCGATCGTCCGCGCCTCGTCCCGGCGCGCCGGCCGGATCTCAATCGTCGTCATCACTGGCTTCGTCCCGTTGACGTCGAGACACCCCGCCGCGCATCCCTAGGCCGTCGTGCGCAATCATGTCGGTGACCGCGATCACAGGCTCTGCCGCCTATCGCCACTGCCGCCTATTGCCACTGCCGGGCATCGCCGGGCAGCAGGGATGGCCGGGTCGCGATCCCGGTACCATCGGCGACCAAGCAGCCACCCGACCGCGCGTGTCGGTGATCGGCAAGACCGGGGGCGAAAACCGGCGCTCCGTCACGCCATGGCACTGTCGACGCCACCATCTCGCCCGCGGAACCCAGGATCGACACCGCGAGACCGCCGGGAAGCTGGCCGGATGGCACGCCGTCCATGGCCGACAGATCGACGGTCAGGATCGTCGTGCCTCCGGGCAATGCCTCGATCGACCAGGCCGGCCCCTGCTTGGCCTCTGGCATCGTGTCGTCGAGATCGATGCGGGAGCGCTGAAAGCCTAGGCCCGGCGTGGCGACGGTGTCACCAGGCGTCATGTACTCAAGCGCGGTGAGCGGGCTGGCGATCCAGGCAAGATCGACCGACGCGCCGGCCAGCAGGTCACCCCTGTCGGCGATCAGCAGCCGGGGCGCACCACCGGTGAACACCGCCAGACGCGGCGACGGCACGCCATCTGGCCAGCGATCGCCGCGTTGTGGGCCGAGTGCCAGGCCGCAATCCCCCATGACGACAACGCCCGAGCCATGCGCGGCATAGACCGGCACCACGTGTCCGATGTCGAAGCCCTCCGGCGCCAGCGGCCAGGGCGAGGTGGCGTCGAGCGCCGGGCACCAGTCGCTCTCCACAGCGTCGCCGGTCTCCGCAGGCATCGGCTGCCAGGCGCGCAGGGTTCGGTGCGTCCGCCAGTCGGTGGCGCTGACCTCCCAGGTCCAGGGCCCGAACGCGATGCAGCCGGCACTCTCCAGGAGGCCCATCGACATGAGGTCGAAGACCCCGCCGGTCTCCCAGCGCCAGGCCGAGCCGCCATACTGCCAGGCCTCGATCGTGCCGTCGCCGATCGTCACCCAGTCCTCGCCGACCTGCGCGGCCCCGTAGCCGTCATTGCAGTGCTGCAGCACCAGCCGCGGGGCCCCGTCGCCCAAGAGCCAGTACTCCCGCCCGCCTTCGAACCCGCCGGGGTCGAAGCGGCAGCCCCAGCCCCCCTCCAGATGGTCCGGCAGGTCCGCGGCGGCGAAGCCCAGCTCCAGCACGGTCATCATCCCGCCGTCACCCGCCACACCGGCAGCGTAGGCGTCGATCAGCGCGCAGCTTGCCCGGTCGCCGCAGACCGGCGCCAGGTCGCCGTCCCAGGCGACGCGCTCGCCCTCCGCCGCCGGTGCCGGCGCCACCAAGGCCAGCATGGCCGCGCCGATGGTCACGAGATACATCGTCCCCGCTGCCCGATACCCCATCATCCCGAGCCACTCCTTCAGACGGTTGCGCCGTGCCATGCTCGCGGGTTCCTGTGGCGAGGCCGGGGCGGCGGTCAGAGCCCGGCGCGCGCCAGCTCGGTGATCCGCTGCAGGAAGCCGAGGCCGGCCTCGAGCTGGTGCCGGCTGACATACTCGTCGGGCTTATGTGCCTGGGCGATGTCGCCGGGGCCGATCACCACGACCGGGATGCCGGCCTGCTGGAAGACGCCGCCCTCGGTGGCGAAGGCGACCTTGCCGCAATCGTTGGCGCCGGTGATCTGGCGCACCAGCGTCTCGGCGAAGCCCTGCGGATCGGGGCCGAGCGCCGGCGCCTCGGCCTCGACCTCGGTGACGATCGTCGCGTCTGGCGCGGTGGCGCGCAGGCGCGGCAGGATCGTCTCCTCGGCATGGCGGGCGATACGCGCCAGCACCGCGTCGGGATCGTCATAGGGCGCGTAGCGGTAGTCCCAGCGGAACTGGCAGGCATTGGCGATGATGTTGACCGCGCTGCCTCCGTGGATCTCGCCGACATTGAAGGTGGAGCCCGGCGGCGTGAAGCCGTCCTCCGGATCGGCCGCCGCCTCGGCGCGGTCCGCCTCCTGGTAGATGTAGGCGACGAGTTCCGCCGCCGCCCGGATGGCGCTGGCGCCGAGCTGGCGCTGGCTGGAATGGGCCTCCAGCCCGCGCACCACGGTCTTCAGCGCCTTGATGCCCTTGTGGCCGTTCACCGGCGTCATCGAGGTCGGCTCGCCGATGATCGCCATGCGCGGCAGCGGCAGGTGCCTCGCCACATGCGCCACCATGTGCGGAACGCCGCGGCAGCCCACCTCCTCGTCATAGGAGAAGGCGAGGTGGACGGGCGTCGCCGGCGGCCGGGCGGCGAGACCCGGCACCAGCGAGAGCGCCAGCGCGATGAAGCCCTTCATGTCGGCGGTGCCGCGCCCGTAGAGCCGGCCGTCGCGCTCGACCAGCGTGAAGGGATCGCTGGACCAGGCCTGGTCCTCGACCGGCACCACGTCGGTATGGCCGGACAGCACGACGCCGCCGATGTCCGCCGGGCCGATGGTGGCGTAGAGATTGGCCTTGCCGCCGCTGGCGTCCGGCAGCACCAGCGGGTCGACGCCGTGCTCGCGCAGATAGCCGGCGATCCAGTCGATGATGGCGATGTTCGGCTTGGCCGAGACCGTGTCGAAGCCGATCAGCCGGTCGAGAATGGCGAGCGCGGCGTCGAGGCCGCCGCCCGGTCGGGTCTCCGTCATGGCGGGGTCAGCTCTTCCAGAAGCGCGGCGCGAAGAGGATGAGGACGGTGAACAGCTCCAGCCGTCCGAGTAGCATGCCGAAGCTCATCAGCCACTTCGCCGAATCGGGCAGGCTGGCGAAGGTGGTGGCCGGGCCGATTGTGTTGCCCAGGCCGGGGCCGACATTGGAGATCGCCGTGGCGGCGCCGGAGACGGCGGTGATGAAGTCGAGGCCGGCGAGCCCCAGCGCCGCCGACAGCACGGCGAAGGAGACCATGTAGATGAAGAAGAAGGCCATCACCGAGGCGCTGACCGACTCCGGCACCGGCTTGCGGTTGTAGTAGGTGATGAAGACGCCGTTCGGATGGGTCAGCTTGCGCAGCTGGGTGCGCGTGGTGGCGTAGAGCACCTGGAAGCGGAAGATCTTGATGCCGCAGGTGGTCGAGCCGGCACAGCCGCCGATGAACATGACGAACAGCATGGCCGAGACGGCGAACGGTCCCCACTGCCCGAAATCCGAGGTGGCGTAGCCCGTGCCGGTCATCACCGAGGTGACGTTGAAGGCGGCCAGGCGGAAGGCGAGCAGGAGGTCGAGGGGCTCGCGCGTCGCCCAGAGATAGAGCGCCATCACCACCACGATGGTCGCCAGGATGGCGAAGAACAGGCGCACCTGCTCGTCGCGCAGCAGGGACATCAGGTCGCCGCGGACCGCGCGCAGATAGAGCACGAAGGGCAGGCTGCCGCTGATCATGAAGACGACGCCGACATAGTCGACGGCGGCGCTGCCGTAGAAGCCGATCGACAGGTCGGAGGTCGAGAAGCCGCCGGTCGCCACCGTGGTCATCGAATGCGCGATGGCGTCGAAGGCGGGCATGCCGGCGACGGCGTAGCTGCCGGCGCAGACCAGGGTCAGCGCGACATAGAGGAAGGCGATCGAGCTGGCGACCTGGGCGGCGCGCGGCAGCGCCTTCTCGGACTTCTCCGAGCTTTCCATGCGGAACAGCTGCATGCCGCCGATACGCAGCATCGGCATGATCGAGATCGCCATCACGATGATGCCGATGCCGCCCAGCCATTGCAGCATGGACCGCCAGATCAGCAGGCCGGGCGGGGCCGTGTCCAGGCCGACGATCACCGTGGACCCCGTGGTCGTCACCCCCGACATGCTCTCGAAGAAGGCGTCCGTATAGCTGAGGTCGAAGGCGGAGAAGGCGAAGGGCAGTGCCCCGAAGGCCGCGATCACCAGCCAGGACAGGGTGGTGAGGACGAAGGCCTCCTTCACTCGCAGCTGGAAGTCGCTGGCGCGGCTGGTGATCGACAGGGCGGCGCCGACGAAGAAGGTGACCCCGGCGGAGGCGGCGAAGACCGTCCAGTCTGCATGGCCGGCCGCCAGGTCCACCAGGGCCGGCAGCAGCATGGCCGCCGCCAGGACGCATAGCAGCAGTCCGACGACGAAGGTGATGGGGCGATAGTCGAACACGGGAGCCAGATGTATCGCGCCCCGCTGCGGCCCGACAAGCAGGATCGCGCGGGCGAGACTGCCACGCGACCCGACCGTTGCGCCGCCTGCCGGCCGGTTCCGGTCAGCCGTTCTTGCCCGGCCGGTTCCGCTCAGCCGAGACCGGCCAGCTGGTGGAACTCCCGGCGCAGATCGCCGTCGTTCTTGAAGGCGCCGAGCATGCGCGAGGTGGTCATCGAGGTGCCGGTCTGGCGCACGCCCCTGGTCGACATGCAGTGGTGGTGCGAGCGCAACACGACGGCGACGCCGCGCGGCTGCAGCACGCCGTCGATGGCGGCGGCGACCTGCGCCGTCATCCGCTCCTGGATCTGCAGGCGGCGCGCATAGGCGTTGACCACCCGGGCCAGCTTGGAGATGCCGACCACGCGCGTCTCGGGCAGGTAGGCGATATAGGCCTTCCCGATGATCGGCACCATGTGGTGCTCGCAATGGCTCTGGAAGTCGATGTCGCCCAGCACGACCATCTCGTCATAGCCGTCCACCTCGGAGAAGGTGCGGCTCAGGATCTCCTCGGGATCGACCTGGTAGCCCCCGTAGAACTCCTCGTAGGCCTTGACCACGCGCTTGGGCGTGTCGAGCAGGCCCTCGCGGTTAGGGTCGTCGCCGGCCCAGCGCAGCAGCGTGCGCACAGCCGCCTCGGCCTCCTCGCGCGACGGCTTGATGAAGTCGGCGGAGCGGCTGAGCGCGGTCACCACGGAGGAGGCTTGGACCCGGGAGCTGGACATGGGCGATCCTTGAGGATGGAAACGGGCGTCAAAGAAGAGATGAGCGGCGAGAGCGCTTCATTCCACTCTTCTTACGCCGTGCCCGTGCCGGCGGATCATCGCCCGACGCCACCGTCCCCACGGATGCGGGCTTCCTTCAGTGGACCTGCATGGTCTCGTAGGGGCTGTCGAGCGAGAAGGCGGGGATGGCGACGTCGAAGCGCCGGCCCGAGGGCGTCTCCATCAGATAGCTGCCGACCATGATGCCCGAGGGCGTCTTCAGCGGCGCGCCGCTGGTGTATTCGAACACGTCGCCCGGTTCCAGCACCGGCTCCTCGCCGACCACGCCGGGGCCGTTGACCTCCTGGGTCTGGCCGACCGCGTCGGTGATCCGCCACGAGCGCGTGCGCAGCTGCACCGTCTCGCGGCCGTGGTTCTCGATCCGGACATGGTAGGCCCACACGAAATGCGCCTCGTCGGGGGCGCTCTGCTCCTCCAGGAAGGTGGGCTCGACGGTGACGCGGATGTCCTTCGTGATCGCGGAGTACATGGTTCTCGTCCATCAGCTGCGCGCCCCAGCATGGTGCGGAAACCGGCGCGCTGAAAAGACAGTATTTGGCCCGTGGACGCCTTGCGTCCAGTGCCGGCCGTCACACCTGCCAGTGACCTCGGGCCAGTGACCTCGGGCCGGTGATGATCTGACGATGGTGGCGGACCGGGTCGCACCGGGATTCGGTGCCCGCGGCCCGCTTCGATGCCCGTGACAGGCAATGCCGCCGTCCGAACACGGGAAACGGGCACGGATCGCTCCGTGCCCGTTCCCGGTAGTTCTGTTCGGACCGTCGCCGGACCGGTCAGGCCGGCCCGGCTACGCCGGTCCCTCGCAGCAGCCCGGAGGCTTACTGGAAGGTGATCTCGGCGCGACGGTTGGACGGCTCGCGGACGCCGTCCGGCGTCTGGACGAGAAGCTGGTTCTCGCCGACACCCGAGGTGACGATGGCGCCGGCCGGCACGCCCATGCCCGTGAGGGTCGAGGCGACCGAGGCGGCACGCCGCTCGGACAGGCCCTGGTTGTAGGCCTGGCTGCCGGACGTGTCGGTGTGGCCGACGACCGCAATGGTCGGCTGTCCCGAGGCGTTCCAGTCAGCGACGACCTCCATCAGGGTCTCGTTCGCCGCGGCGGTGATGTTGGTGCGATCCCAGTCGAAGAACACGAAGTAGGCCGCATCCGACGGGCCGCCCTGGATGCGGGCGATCGCCATGTAGAACTCGTCGCGGCAGGCCGCGATGTGATCCGGCTGGATGTTCTCTTCCTGCTGCTCCATCCAGCAGTCGAGGCGGCTCTGCGCGATCGCCGCGTCAACCGGATGGCTCTCGCGGGCACCGCCGTCAAGCAGGCTGACGAGGGTGGCGCGGGCCTGGCTGATCTCGTCAACCGTGTCGGCCGGCAGGGCGAAATCGCTCACCTGGTAGGGTGCGACGTTCTCGCCGGCCGCGGCGGCCAGACCCTTGACCGCGTAGGCATTGGCGTCCTCCCAATCGCGCATGCGATTGGCCTCGAAGTTCGCCAGGTCGCGATACTCGACCGCCAGCCGCTCTGTGAAAGCGGTGCCGGCGGGCGTCACGCTGTTTACTTGGTCGATGTTGCTGGCGCATGCAGCGAGGATCGCAGCGCCACCAACCATGCTCAGAATACGGACGGACTTCATTCTTTATTCTCCTCTCGAGTCCCCTTTGGAGGCTGGCCCGAATGGTAACCCCGGTGACCCCAACGCTTCAACCGACAGCGCGTATCCGCGACTGTACCTTTTCGACGAGTGCCCAGCCACCACGCCAGTACTGGGGCCGACGCTGGTCACGCGGCAACCCGCTTCTGTATATTCCAATCAAAAGGCAAATTGAAGCCTCGATACCGCATTTTCCGCCAATTTCTTGCAGGAACTTTCTCTGTCAGGGGCTCAGCATCCGGGGGCGCTTCCATTTTGCGCGTCCGCCGGGGCCTCCTTTCGCACTTTAGCCGACGCGGCGATGCCACCGTTTCGCCGCATCCGGCAAACCGTCGCCACGAATCCGCTGCCCCCTTGCCCGCTGATTCGGCGGCGCGTATATCAGACCGGTCCGGCCGAATGGGCAAGCCCGTCGCGGCGCGCCGAGGCCGGCCTCGCGGGTGTAGTTCAGTGGTAGAACGACAGCTTCCCAAGCTGTATGTCGTGGGTTCGATTCCCATCACCCGCTCCATTTTGCGCCGCCGGCGCCGCGCGTACTGCGGGTTGCGCGCACCAGATATGCCGGCCCCCGGGCGGCCCGGCCATTGACTTGCCGGCCGAATGCGGCCACCTATCGCAGCGAACAATTCTTGCGCGTCGATCATCCTGACGACCGGCCCCCGTCCCGCGACGCTTCGTGCGGCAGGCGGGGCATCCAGACCGGTCCATCGATCAGAGCCAGCAACCGCCGACACTCGACCCGCTCGGGCGCCGGAACGGCTGCCAGATGCATTCGGCTTTGACGATAAGTGGATAAAGCTGCGGGCGAATTCCCGTAATCCGACGCTCCGGCCCCTGACGGCCCCTGTCCGCGACGGCAGGGCCGGCGACGGTCCGGCCGGAATTGTCCCGGGCGCGAGGATCGTCACCTCGCCCGTCCCGGCCGCCATCGCGCGGCGGCGGCGGCCGCCCCGGCGCCGAACACGAACAACGAAGAGGAAGGACATCATGAATCAGTCTCTCGCCGGAAAGAAGATCGCCCTGCTGGTCGCCAACGGTTTCGAGGAAGTCGAACTGACGGAGCCGCAGCGCGCGCTTCTCGCCGCGGGGGCTGCCATGCAGCTGATTTCGCCCGAGCAGGCGCTGGTCAACGGCTGGCATGGCAGTGCCTGGGGCCACTACTTCCCGGTCGACGGCGCCCTGTCGACGGCGCTGGCGGCCGACTACGACGCCCTGATCGTGCCGGGCGGCTTCCGCTCGGTCGAGAAGCTCGCCGGCAACGCGCATACCATGCGCTTCCTCAAGGGCTTCCTGGACACCGGCAAGCCGACCGTGCTGCTGGGTGACGCCGCCTCCCTGCTGGCCACCGCCGAGCGCGCCGAGGGCCGGCAGGTCGCCGCCAACGCCTACAGCGCCGAGAAGCTGGCCGCCGCCACCCTGGAGGCGGAGAGCGTGAGCAAGGCCGACCGCAACCTCCTGACCGTCAACACCGACGGCGAGGACGCGGTCTTCGTCGACGCCGTGATCGCCCATATCGGTGGCGATGCCGAGGGCGGGGTCGCCGAGGCGGCCTGAACCAACAGCGACGATGCGCGGGTCGACCAGGCCCGCCATCCGCCGCCGAAGACGGAAAACGCCGGCTCCCTCGACAGGGGCCGGCGTTTTCGTGTTCAGAGGGGCGATGTCGTGGCCGCCGGCCGGCCGTGCCGCCTCAGCGCGAGCCGTCCTCCCCGCCATCCGGCTCCTCCGCCGCCAAGGGCACGCTGACCAGCGGCGGCTCGTCCCAGTAGTGGCATGCCACCTCGTGCCCCGTGCCGGCATGGAACAGCGGCGGCGGCACTTCCGCGCAGTGCTCGCGGGCGCGCGGGCAGCGGGTCCGGAAATAACAGCCCGAGGGCGGGTTGAGCGGCGACGGCAGGTCGCCGGCCAGCACCAGCCTTTCCTTGGCCCGCTCAAGGTCCGGGTCGGGCAGCGGCACGGCGGAGATCAGCGCCTGGGTGTAGGGGTGGCGCGGATTGGCGTAGAGCTCGTCCCGGCCGGCGATCTCCGCCAGCTTGCCCAGATAGAGCACCATGATGCGGTGGCAGATGTGCCGCACCACCGACAGGTCGTGGCTGATGAAGATCAGCGACAGGTCGAGCTCGCGCTGCAGGTCCATCAGCAGGTTGACGATCTGGCTCTGGATCGAGACGTCGAGCGCGGAGACCGGCTCGTCGCAGATCACCAGCTTGGGCTTCAGGATCATCGCCCGGGCGATGCCGATGCGCTGGCACTGGCCGCCCGAGAACTCGTGCGGATATCGGTTGATCATCTCCGGCGTCAGCCCGACCAGGCGCAGGATCTCCGCCACCTTGGCCCGGCTCTCCGCCCTGGAGAGCGAGGGGTAGTGGGTGATCAGCGGCTCGGCGACGATGTCGCCGACGGTCATGCGCGGGTCGAGGCTGGCCAGCGGATCCTGGAAGATGATCTGCATGTCCTGGCGCTTGGCGCGCATCTGCCGCTCGCTCATTGCCGCCAGGTCCTCGCCGAACCAGACCACGTGGCCGTCCGATGGCGGGATCAGCTTCAGGATGGCGCGGCCCAGCGTGGACTTGCCGCAGCCCGACTCGCCGACCACGCCCAACGTCTCGCCGGCCTTGAGATCGAAGCTCACCCCGTCCACCGCCTTCAGCATCACCTTGCGGCGCCCGAACAGGCCGCCCATGGGGATGGGGAAGTGCACCTTCAGGTCGCGCACCTGCAGGATCGGCCGGTCGGACCCGCCCTGGGCCATCGCCGGCGTGCTGCCGGGGGCGGGTTTGGAAAGGTCGACCGTCATGCCGGGCCTCCCGTTGCCGCGGAGCGGTCGAGCGGTTGGAGCAGCACCGGGTCGTCGGCCGGCGGCGGCAGCTCCCGCAGGTGGCAGGCCTTCGCCCGCGCCTCCGTCTCCCGGCCCTGCAGCGGGCGCAGCCGCGGCTCCTCGTCGACGCAGCGCTGGCCGGCATAGGGGCAGCGCGGGTTGAAGTTGCAGCCGGGCGGCAGGCGCTGAAGATTGGGCGGCTGGCCGGCGATCGAGGGCAGCATCGCGCCGGTGTCGCTGTCCAGCCGCGGCATGCTCTTCAGCAGGCCCTCGGTATAGGGATGCTGCGGGTTGTAGAAGATGTCCCGCACCGTGCCCGTCTCCACGATATTGCCGGCATACATCACCATCACCCGGTCGGAGAGCCCGGCGATGACGCCGAGGTCGTGGGTGATCATCACGATGGAGGTGCCGAACTCGCGCTTCAGATCGGTCATCAGGTCGAGGATCTGCGCCTGCACCGTGACGTCGAGCGCCGTCGTCGGCTCGTCGGCGATCAGGAGGTCGGGCTGGCACAACAGCGCCATGGCGATCATCACGCGCTGGCGCATGCCGCCGGAGAATTCGTGCGGGTACATGTGCACCCGGCGCCCGGCCTCCGGGATGCGCACCAGGTCCAGCATCTCCACCGAGCGCTTCAGCGCCTGGGACCTGGTCATGCCCTTGTGCTGCACCAGCACCTCGGTCATCTGCGTGGAGATGCGCAGGTAAGGGTTCAGCGAGGTCATCGGATCCTGGAAGATCATCGACATGCGGGCGCCGCGCACCCGGTTGAGGCGCGCCGGCGGCAGCCCCAGGATCTCCTGCCCGCGATACCTGACCGAGCCGGTGGCCGTGCCGTTGGAGGCCAGCAGGCCCATGATCGACATGAAGATCTGGCTCTTGCCCGAGCCCGACTCGCCGACCACGCCCAGCGTCTCGCCGTCGCCGATGGTGAAGGAGACGCCGTTCACCGCCGACACCTCGCCCTCGCGCACGGCGAACCGGGTGCAGAGCTCGCGCACTTCCAGCACCGCGGTCGAGCCGTCGGGGGCGACGCCCGGGCGGGCATCCGTCGTGCCGGCCGCGGCCGGCCGCATGGAATCCTGTTTCATGGTCAATGCCGGCCTCAGCGATCCTTCGGGTCCAGCGCGTCGCGCAGGCCGTCCCCGATGAAGTTGAGGCAGTAGAGGGTGGCGGCCAGGAAGATGGCCGGGAAGATCAGCATCCAGGGGCTCGATTCCATGGTCCCCGCGCCGTTCGAGATCAGCACGCCCCAGCTCGTGTTCGGCTCCTGGGTGCCGAGGCCGAGGAAGGACAGGAAGCTCTCCAGCAGGATCACCTTGGGCACGGTCAGCGTCATGAAGACGATCACCGGCCCCAGCGTGTTGGGGATGATGTGGCGGCGGATGATGGCGAAGTTGGAGACGCCGGCGGCGTGGGCCGCCTCGATGAACTCGCGCCGCCGGACCGACAGGGTCTGGCCGCGTACGATGCGCGCCATGTCGAGCCACTCCACCGCGCCGATCGCCACGAAGATCAGGATGAAGTTCCGGCCGAAGACGACGATCAGCATGATCACGAAGAACATGAACGGGATCGAGTAGAGCACGTCGACCACGCGCATCATCACCGTGTCGACGCGGCCACCGAAGAAGCCGGCCGTGGCGCCGTAGGCGACGCCGATGACCAGCGCCACCAAGGTCGCCACCACGCCGACCAGCAGCGACACCTGGCCGCCATGCATCACCCGGGTCAGCAGATCGCGGCCGTTGCCGTCGGTGCCGAAGATGTAGAAGTTCTCCCAGGTCGGCGGGTGGGAGATCATGTTCCAGTCGATGTCGCCGAGATCGTGCGGCGTGAAGATGGGCCCGAAGACGCAGAACACGGTGATGATCGCCAGCACGATCATCGCCCCGACCGCCGCCTTGTTGCGCATCAGCCGGTACCAGGCGTCGTTCCACAGGCTGCGCCCCTTGACCGGGCCGGCCTCCGCCAGTCGCTGCTCGTTGGGGATGTCGGACATGGTTTCCGGTCTCTCCCCTAGCTGTAGCGGACCTTGGGGTCGAGCAGGCTGTAGACCAGGTCGACCACCAGGTTGAAGACGATGATCAGGCCGCCGTAGAGGATGACGGTGGCCATCACCAGCGTGTAGTCGCGGTTCAGCGCGCCCTGCACGAAATAGCGCCCGATGCCGGGAATCTCGAAGATCTGCTCGATCACCACCGAGCCGGTGATCAGCGCCGCCGTCGCCGGCCCGATATAGGAGACCACGGGCAGCAGCGCGCCCTTCAGCGCGTGGCGCACCACGGTCACCCGCTCCGGCAGGCCCTTGGCCCGCGCGGTGCGGATGTAGTTGGAGCGCAGCACCTCGATCATCGAGCCGCGGGTCAGGCGGGCGAAGATGGCGAGCTGCGGCAGGCCGAGCGCGACGATCGGCAGGATCAGGTTCTCGATCGAGCCGCCGCCCCAGCCGCCGACCGGCAGCAGGTTCAGCCAGATGCCGAAGATCAGGGTCAGCACCGGCGCCATGACGAAATTGGGCACGGCGATACCGGTCATCGCCGTCGCCATCACCGCGTAGTCGGTGCGCGTGTTCTGCCTGAGTGCCGCCAGCGTGCCGAGCGTCACGCCGATCAGGGCGGCGAGGATCAGCGCGCTCAAGCCCACCCGGATGGAGGCCGGGAAGCCGGCGGCGATCAGCTCGTTGACGGTGAAGTCGCGGTTGCGCAGCGAGGGTCCGAAATCGCCCCGCAGCACGTTGCCCAGATAGATCAGGTACTGCTCGGGGAGCGTGCGGTCGAGATTGTAGCGCGCGGCGATGTTGGCCTCGACCGCGGGCGGCAGGGCGCGCTCCTGGTCGAACGGTCCGCCGGGCGCCACCCGCATCATGAAGAAGGCGATCGAGATGATCACCAGCATGGTCGGGATCGCGATGAGCAACCGCCTGATCGTGTAACTCAGCATGGATTCCACCCAAGACCGGCCGAGGGCCGACCGGCACGATCGCCACCCCCTCTCCCGGGCCGGCCGATCGGCTGTCCGTGGTCGGACGAAGCGGCGCGGGGGCGGCGTCCCGTGCGGGATGCCGCCCCCGTCACCGTCAGGCAGTCACTACCTGTTCAGCGACAGCCACCGGGTGCGGTGGATGTCCTTGGCGTTGTCGATGAAGTTCTCGACATAGGGCGCCACCAGGTTCTTGGAGACGTAGTAGTAGATCGGGATCGTCGCCGCGTCGTCGAGCGCGATCTGCTCGGCCTGCTGCAGGATGTCGGCCCGCGAGTCCATGTCGTTGGTCACCGCGGCCTCGTCCATCAGGGCGTCGAACTCCTCGTTGGACCAGCGGCCGTAGTTGAAGCTGCCCGAGGAGGTCTCCAGCAGGGTCAGGAAGTTCTGCGGGTCCGGATAGTCGGCGATCCAGCCGGCACGGGCGACCTGGAAGTCGTTGGCCTCGAGGTCGTTGTAGTGCACGGCGACGTCGGTGTTGAACAGCTCGACGTCGACATAGATCTCCTGCCACATCGCCGCCGCGGCCACGGCCACCCGGCGATGGTTCTCCGAGGTGTTGTAGCGCAGCACCAGCGACAGCCTGTTGTCGGGGCCGAAGCCGGCCTCCTGCATCAGGCGTTGCGCCTCGGCCACGGCCTCGTCATAGGACATGCCGGCATAGGGCGCCGTCGCCGGCTCGTAGCCCGGCATCGGCGGCACGAAGGAGGTCGCCGGGATCTCGCCGGTCTGCAGCACTTGGTCGGTGATCGCCTCGCGGTTCAGCGCCATCGACAGGGCGGCACGCACCCGCTGGTCGGACAGCGCCGGGTCGTTGGAGTTGATCGGATAGTAGTAGATGCCGAGATAGGGCGCGATGCGGTAGCTGTCCGGCAGTTCCTCCTCCAGGAAGGAGATCTGCTCCGACGGGAAGTCGGTGTTGATGTCCAGCTCGCCCGCGCGGAAGCGGCGCAGGGCCGCCGAGCGGTCCTCGGTCGGGTAGAAGAAGACCTCGTCGATGGCGACGTTCTCGTTGTCCCAGAACATCTCGTTGCGCACCAGGTGGACATGGGTCTGCGGGACCCACTCCTCCAGGATATACGGGCCGTTGACGACGATGTTCTCCGGCCGGATCCAGTCGTTGCCGTGCTCCTCGACCACGTGCTGCGGCACCGGCCAGGCGGTGTAGTGCGTGGTCAGCTCGACGAAATAGGGCGTCGGCGCCTCCAGCGTGATCTGCAGCGTGTGGTCGTCGACCGCGGCGGCGCCCAGCGTCTCCGGATCGGCCTCGCCGGCGTTGATCGCTTCCGCGCCCTGGATGGGATAGAGCAGGAAGGCATACTGGGCGGCGGTTTCCGGTGCCAGGATGCGGCGCAGCGAGAACACGAAGTCCTCCGCCGTCACCGGCTCGCCATCCGACCAGACGGCGTCCTGGCGCAGGTTGAAGGTGTAGACCAGGCCGTCATCGGAGACGTCGTAGCTCTCCGCCGCGCCGGGAATGACGGAGCCGTCCGCCGCCTCGGTCATCAGGCCGACCAGCATGTCGCCGATGATGCGGTTTTCCCAGGTGCCGGAGGCGAAATGCGGATCGAGCGAGTCGGGCTCGCCCGAATTGCCGATATGGATGACCGACTGGGCCAGCGCCGCGGCGGACATCCCGCCCGCAAGCGCGAGTGCGAGCGCGCCGCCCATGACTAGTTTGCGAATGTGCATGCGAAGCCTCTTTCGCGTTGTTGATTGACGCGGCCCGCGGGTTCGTCGCGGACCGCCGGGCGTGGATCTTCCTGTCCCGCCCTTCCCTGTTCGCCGCTTGCCACGGCCGGTGGAGACGCGCTCCACGCCGGGCTTCCCGACAATGCGCGCTAGCCTACGCCCTTGCCACTACCGCGCAATGCTTTTCCGCGAAAGGGCGCGGCGTTGTTGTCCGATGCCGGGAAAGAAAATTGCTCGTCTGGCGGGATTCTCTCCAGTGGTATGACCACCTGTCCCCGATCGGGGACTCCGGGCCCGAACGCCAGGCTAAAACGCCAAGCCGGAGCGCGCGCCGAGAAAAGGCACCCGGCCGTCAGATCGGCCGGTTGCTGATCCGGCGGCTTTCCGCCAGGAAGGCCACCACCAGACCGAACACGGTCAGCGCCCCGGCCTGGTGCAGGGTGGCGACGCTGATCGGCACCATGGCCAGCAGCGTGACGATGCCCAGCAGCACCTGCGCCAGGACGGCGATGCCGGCCAGCACGGCCAGCACCCGCGCCGCCCCCTCTGCCCGCGCCGCCAGGGCGCGCCAGGTCAGCGCCAGCACGGCCAGGGCGGCGACGATGGCGATCCAGCGGTGGATGAACTGCACCAGCGCCGTGTTCTGCACCGGGTTCAGCCAGACCGGCTCGATGCCCCAGGCCTCCGCCGGCAGCAGCGTGCCGTTCATCAGCGGCCAGGTGTTGTAGGCGAGGCCGGCGTCCAGCCCGGCCACGAAGGCGCCCCAGATCACCGTCAGGAAAAGGACGCCAAGCGTCGCCCAGGCGTGCCGGCGCACCGGGCGGATGGCGCGCGGCTGGGGCATCACCTCCGCCCGGCCGACGACGAGCGCCATCCAGACAAGCGCGCCGAAGATCACGAAGGCGAGGCCGAGATGGGCGGCCAGGCGGTAGTGCGAGACCGAGGGCCGGTCGACCAGGCCCGACTGCACCATCACCCAGCCCATCACGCCCTGCAGGCCTCCCAGCGCGAGGAGCGCCAGCAGCTTCCAGCCGAGCCGGCGAATGTGGCGGATGCGGCCCAGCGTGCCCAGCGCCCAGAAGGCCAGCAGCGGCAGCGCGAAGACGAGGCCGATCGCCCGGCCCCAGAGCCGGTGCAGCCACTCCCAGAAGAAGATCTCCTTGAAGGCGTCGAGGCTCATCCCGGCATTGAGGAAGCGGTATTCGGGGGTCTGGCGGTAGAGCTCGAACACCCGGGTCCACTCGGCCTCGGTGGTCGGCGGCAGCCAACCGATCAGCGGCCGCCATTCCACCATCGACAGTCCGCTCTCGGTCAGCCGCGTGATGGCGCCGATCACCGCCATGGCGAAGACCATGAAGGCGCAGGCCCACAGCCAGGTGGCGACGCGCCGGGCCGCCCGGGCGCCCGCGCGGGCGTCTTCCTTGGGGACCGGAATGGAGAGTGACAGGGCCATGGCGGCGACTTCCAGCAGGCTCGCAATGTGTCGGGGCGACGCGCCCGGCTTATGCGCCGGCACGGGTCCTCACGTCAAATGAACCCCGCGCAATCCTCCCGCGAGGCGGAAGCCGGGCGGCGCCTGCGGAGGTGGATGCCCCGGTGCGAACACGAACCCGTCCGCATCCATGCCCGATGCCGGATGCGAAGTGTCGGTGTCACGTCGGCGACGCCGCCGGCCGCAACCGTATATAGGATGGGTTCATGCTTCGTCGCCTGCTGCTGATGGTCGCGGCCGTGCTCGGCGTCTTCACCGTCTTCGCGGTCGTCAACAACGCCAACTGGTTGCGCGCCGCGCGCGAGGCCGAACCGATGCTGCTGGCCCATCGCGGCATGGCGCAGGACTTCGACCGCGAGGGGCTGACGGGGGAGACCTGCACCGCCGCCCGCATGCTGCCGCCCGAGCACCGGTTTCTCGAGAACACGCTGCCTTCGATCGCCGCCGCCATCGATGCCGGCGCCGACATCGTCGAGGTCGACGTGCAGCCCACCGCCGACGGCGCCTTCGTGTTGTTCCACGACTGGACGCTCGACTGCCGCACGGAGGCGAGCGGCGTGACGCGCGACCAGACGCTCGCCGACCTGCGCGGGCTCGACATCGGCCATGGCTACACCGCCGACGGCGGCGCCAGCTACCCCTTTCGGGGCGCGGGCGCGGGCCTGATGCCGACGCTGGCGGAGGCGCTCGCCACCTTCCCCGACCTGCCCTTCGTCATCAACGTCAAGAGCAACGATCCGGCCGAAGGTATACTGCTGGCGGATTTCCTCGCCGGCCTGCCGGAGGCGCGGCGCGACACGCTGATGGTCACGGGCACGCAGCCGCCGCTCGCCGAGATCGAGGCCCGGCTGCCCGCCCTGCGCACCGCCTCGCGCGCCAGCATACGCTCCTGCCTCGTCGACTACGCCATTCAGGGTTGGACCGGCCTCATGCCGTCGAGCTGCCATGACCAGCTGCTGCTGGTCCCGGTCGACGACGCCGACTGGCTGTGGGGCTGGCCCGATCTGTTTCTCGAGCGCATGGCGGGCGTGGGCACGGTCGTCTTCGTCGTCGCGCCGCTGACGGGGGAGTTCAGCCGCGGGATCAACGACGCCGCCGACCTCGCCCTGCTGCCCGACGGCTATTCCGGCGGCATCTCGACCGACCGGATCGACCGCATCGGCCCGCTGCTGGAGCGCTGACCGGCGCCGCGACGCCGTAACGGACGCAAGAACCGGGTTGCGACGGCCAGGGCGGGCCTGCCACCCTTCCGGCGATGACCAGACCCACGCTCGAGATCCGTCCCGTCGACGCCGCTCTCTGGCCCGACCTCGAGGCCTTCTTCGAGGCCCGGGGCGGCCCGCATTTCTGCTGGTGCATGGCCTGGCGGCCGAAGCCGGCGGAGGTCCGCGACCTGCGCGGGGCGGCGCGCAAGGCGGCGCTGAAGGATGCGCTCGCCGGTCAGGTCCGGCGGGGGGAACCGGTCGGCGTGCTCGGCTACGCGAACGGGCTGCCGGTCGCCTGGTGTTCGATCGCGCCCAAGGCTGGCTACCGCCGGCTAGGCGGACCGCCGGAGACCGAGGTCGAGGGCGGCGCGATCTGGGCGATCGCCTGCTTCTTCATCCGCCGCGACCGGCGCGGCCAGGGCCTGATGACGGCGATGCTGGCGGGCGCCGTCGCCGAGGCCCGCCGCCGTGGCGCCGCCGCGATCGAGGCCTATCCCGTCGACCGCGACGCGCCCTCCTACCGCTTCATGGGCTTCGTCGATGTCTTCCGCCGCGCCGGTTTCCACGAGACCGGCCGCGCCGGCCACCGCCGCCACGTGATGCGGCTGGAGCTCGCGGCACCAGACACCTGAGAGAGTCCAATTAAACACATTATCTATGTTATTTACTAGAATTACACATTAGAAATGTATTGAAAAATCGGTTCCACGGTATTTCCTATGCCAATAGCCGGGCGATGGAGAGCGCCGGCAGCACGCACTACCGGAGCCGAGCCATGGCCGAGCAGCACCGCCGCGTCGTCGAGGGCCTGCCCAGGATCGTCACCGCCAACCATCTGCGCGGCGGCGATGTGGTCTATCTGCGGGCCGACCGGGGCTGGACCACCGCCTTCGCGGAAGCGGCCCTGTGGGACGGGGAGACGGTCGAGGAGGGTCTCGCCATCGGTCGCCGGGCCGAGGCCGACCGCCAGGTGGTCGGCGTCTACGCGCTCGACGTCGTGGTCGACACGGCCGGCCGCCGCCACCCTCGCACCTGGCGGGAGCGTATCCGCGCCGCCGGCCCCTCCGTCGCCTACGGGACGGCCGCCCTCGCCGCCCTTCAGGGAATCTGACCGCCGATGTATGTCCAGACCGAGATCGACGGCGCGCTGCTGGCCCAGCGCACCGCCCAGTTCCGCGACCAGGTGGCCCGCCGGCTTTCCGGCGAGCTCAGCGAGGATGAGTTCAAGCCGCTTCGGCTGATGAACGGCCTCTATCTGCAGCTGCATGCCTACATGCTGCGCGTCGCCATCCCCTACGGCACGCTCTCGGCCGACCAGATGGACGCGCTGGCCGACATCGCCGAGCGCTACGATCGCGGCTACGGCCACTTCACCACGCGGCAGAACATCCAGTTCAACTGGCCCCGGCTGGAGGACGTGCCGGACATCCTCGACGACCTCGCCCGGGTCGGCCTGCACGCCATCCAGACCTCGGGCAACTGCATCCGCAACGTCACCGCCGACCCCTTCGCCGGGGCGGTGGCGGACGAGATCGACGATCCCCGGGTGTGGGCGGAGGTGATCCGCCAGTGGTCGACCCTGCACCCGGAGTTCAGCTTCCTGCCGCGCAAGTTCAAGATCGCCGTCACCGGCGCCGCGCACGACCGGGCGGCCACCTGGTTCCACGACATCGGCCTGATCGTGCGCAGGAACGAGGCCGGGGAGCGCGGTTTCGAGGTGCTGGTCGGCGGCGGCCAGGGCCGCACGCCGATGATCGCCCGGCAGGTCCGCGCCTTCCTGCCGGAGGCGCATCTGCTGAGCTATCTCGAGGCCATCCTGCGCGTCTACAACCTGGCCGGCCGGCGGGACAACAAGTACAAGGCGCGCATCAAGATCCTGGTGCACGAGACCGGCATCGAGGACTTCCGCGACAAGGTGGAGGACGAGTGGGCGGCGATCCGTGGCGGCGCCCTGACGCTCGACTCCGCTACCGTCGCCCGCATCCGCGCGGGCTTCGCCGGACCGGACCTGCCCGCCCGGCCGGTCGAGGCACATGACCGGCGCCTCGCCCACGATTTCGTCTATGCCCGCTGGGCGCGCCACAACCTGGTCGCCCATCGGCGCCCCGACCACGCCATCGTCACCGTCTCGCTGAAGCCGGTCGGCGGCGTGCCCGGCGACGCCACGGCCGGGCAGATGCGGACGCTCGCCGACCTCGCAAGACGCTTCAGCCATGGCGAGCTGCGCGTCCACCACACCCAGAACGTGATCCTGCCGCATGTCGCCCGGGCCGACCTGCCGGCGCTGCACGACGCGCTCGCGGCGGTCGGGCTGGCCGAGGCCAATGTCGGCCTGGTCGGCGACATCATCGCCTGCCCGGGCCTCGACTACTGCGCGCTGGCCAACGCCCGCTCCATCCCCATCGCCCAGGCGATCAGCCGGCGGCTGGCCGAGCCCGAGGCGCTGGAGGCGATCGGCCCGATCAAGATCAACATCTCGGGCTGCATCAATGCCTGCGGCCACCACCATGTCGGCCATATCGGCATCCTCGGCGTGGAGCGGAAGGGCGAGGAGCAGTACCAGCTCACCCTCGGCGGCCGCGCGGACGAGAACCCGGCCATCGGCCGCGTGCTCGGCCCCGGCTTCACCGCCGAGGGCGTGGTGCCGGCGATCGAGAAGATCCTCCAGGCCTATCTCGCCCACCGCCACGCGGGCGAGAGCTTCATCGACGCGGTGACGCGGCTGGGCAACGACCCGTTCAAGGAGGCCGTCTATGGCGCCTGACTCCGACACGCTGATCCTCTCCGCCGAGGGCGACATCGTCGATCGCGCCGCCCCCGATCTGGAGATCGCCGCCGCCGACGACCCGCTGGCGCTGGCCGGCGCGATCGCCGCCACCGGCACCGTCGCCGTCCGCTTCGCCAGCTTCGCCGACGGGCGCGGCTTCTCCCACATCCGCACGCTGCGCGAGCGGCTCGGCTTCCGGGGCGACATCCGCGCGGTCGGCCACGTCATCGCCGACCAGTTCCTCTTCCTGGTGCGCTGCGGCGCCTCCTCCGTCGAGGTGCCGGCGGCCCAGGCGGCGATCTGGGAGCGCGCGCTGGGCCAGGTCACCATCGCCCTGCAGCCGGCGGTCAACGACGCCCGCATCGCCGTCGTCGGGCCGGCGCGCGGCCGGGCCGGGCGCATCGCCGCGGCGGCCGAGTAGCCCGATGCTTCCCCTCGTGGTCGACCCGGCCCGCGTCGCCATCGCCCTGATCGGCCAGGGCGACGCCTTCGACAGGCGGCTCGCCATGCTGCGCGAGGCGGGCGCGCGCGGCTTCCACGTCTTCACCGCCGATCCGGACCCGGACCTGGCCGCCGCCCCGGATTTCGACCTCACCGTCGGCTGGCCGGACGCCGGGACGCTGCGAGGCTTCCACATCGTCTATATCGTCGGCCTGCCCCTCGCCCTGTCGAGCGCGCTGGAGGCCGCCGCCCGCGCCGGCGGCGCCCTGACCAATGTGGAGGACATGAACGATCTCTGCGCCTTCCACGTGCCCGCCCGCATCCATCGCGGCGACCTGCTGATCACCGTGTCGACGGGCGGCCGCAGCCCGGGCCTGGCGGTCCGCCTGAAGCGCTGGATCGCCGAGCGGATCGGCGGCGAATGGGCCGGGCGCCTGGACGCGCTGGCCGAGGAACGCGCGCGCTGGCGAGAAGCCGGCGCCGGCATGACCGAGCGGCTGGTCCTGACCGAGTCGCTGATCGACCGCGAAGGCTGGCTCGATCCGCAGCGGCTGAGCGAGCACGACGCGCGTCGGCGCGCGGGACAGGGCTGAGGACGGGAAACCCGATGGACGCACTCACCCCCGTCTGCCGTGCCAGGCCCGCCGCCCCCTGCCTGGAGCCGGGCACGGTGTGGCTGACCGGCGCCGGCCCCGGCGATCCGGGCCTGCTCACCCTCAACGCCTATGCCGGTCTGGCCCAGGCCGACGTGATCCTCTACGACGCCCTGATCGGCCCGGAGATCCTGGCCTTCGCCCGGCCCGAGGCGCGCCTGGTCTCGGTCGGCAAGCGGGCGGGACGGTCGCGCCCCGGCCAGGCCTGGATCAACGACCAGCTGGTCACCCAGGCCCGTCTCGGCCGGCGCGTGCTGCGCCTGAAGGGCGGCGACCCCTTCGTCTTCGGCCGCGGCGGCGAGGAGGCCCTGGCCCTGGTCGAGGCCCGCGTCACCTTCCGCGTCGTGCCCGGCGTGAGCGCGGGGATCGGCGGGCTCGCCTATGCCGGCATCCCGGTCACCCATCGCGGGCTGGCGAGCGCCGTCACCTTCGTCACCGGCCATGCCAGCGACGGCGCCCTGCCGGCCGACATCGACTGGGAGGCGCTGGCCCGTGCCGGCGGCACGCTCGTCATCTACATGGGCATGCGCTCTGGCGCCGCCATCGCCCGGCGGCTGCTCGCCGGCGGCCTGGCCCCGGAGACCCCGGCCGCCATCGTCGTCGAGGCGACGAGCGAGGTTCAGCACGCAGTCACCACCAGTCTGGGCGAACTCGGCCACCGCTTGAGCGACATCAATGCGGCCGGCCCCGGTCTCGTGGTGATTGGCGCGGTGGCGACGCTGGCCGCGCGGCTCGGCGGCTGGTTCGACCGGGCCGCCGGAACGGCGGGCGAGCATGCCCGCTATCCGGAGCCGGCCCTTGATCCCTGGTCCGTCCTGGGCCAATTCGCGGTGTCGACGGTCTCCTGAGACGGGTCGACCGACGCCGACCCGTCCCCGCGCACCCCTTCTAGGCAAGAGTTGACGAGGTTTGCTATGCAGAGGCCAGACGATACCGGGTTTTCCCTCGGCCCGGCGGTAACCAGCGACGAGCCGATGACTGCTTCCGATCCGCATTCCACCGACGTCATCATCGTCGGCGCCGGCCCCGTTGGCCTGTTCGCCGTGTTCGAACTCGGCCTGCTCGACCTCAAGGCGCATCTCGTCGACATCCTCGACCGGCCGGGCGGCCAGTGCGCCGAGCTCTATCCGGAAAAGCCGATCTACGACATCCCGGCCCTGCCCGTGGTCTCCGGCCAGGAGCTGACCGACCGGCTGATGCAGCAGATCGAGCCCTTCCACCCGGTCTTCCACCTGGCCCAGATGGCCGAGCGGCTGGACAAGCTGGACAACGGCAAGTGGCGGCTGACCACCGATCTCGGCACCGTCATCGAGGCGCCGGTGGTGGTGATCGCCGCCGGCGGCGGCAGCTTCACGCCGAAGAAACCGCCGATCCCGGACATCGAGGCCTATGAGGGCGAGGGCGTGTTCTACGCCGTGCGCCAGATGGACCGCTTCCGTGGCAAGCGCCTGGTCATCGCCGGCGGCGGCGACAGCGCGCTCGACTGGACCCTGAACCTGGCCCCGATCGCCGAGCGGGTGACGCTGGTCCACCGCCGCGACGATTTCCGCGCCGCGCCCGACAGCGTCAACAAGATGCGCGCCCTGGTGGCCGCGGGCAGGATGGACCTGAAGATCGGCCAGGTCGCCGAGCTCCAGGGTCCGCCACCGCGTCTCGAGGCGATCCGGCTGAAGCTCGCCGACAAGTCGGAGGAGACCATCGCCGCCGACCACCTGCTGCCCTTCTTCGGCCTCACCATGAAGCTGGGCCCGGTGGCCGATTTCGGCCTGAACCTGCACGAGAACCTGATCCCCGTGGACACCGAGAAGTTCGAGACCTCCGAGCCCACGGTCTTCGCCATCGGCGACATCAACCACTATCCGGGCAAGCTCAAGCTCATCCTCTCGGGCTTCCACGAGGCCGCGCTGATGGCCCAGCAGGCCTTCCGCTACGTGCACCCTGACAAGCGTCTGCGCTTCCAGTACACCACCTCCTCGACCGACCTGCAGAAGAAGCTGGGTGTTGCGTGAGGATCACCGTCACCGACCAGAAGGGCGAGACACGAGAGCTGGAGGCGCTGGAAGGCTGGCGGGTGATGGAGATCATCCGCGACTGGGGCCTGCCGATAAAGGCCGAGTGCGGCGGTGCGTGTGCCTGCGCCACCTGCCACGTCTATGTCGACGAGGCCTGGCTCGACCGCCTCGTCCCGCCGACCGACGAGGAGGTGGCGATGCTCGACGAAGCCTTCGAGGTCGAGGATAATTCCCGCCTCTCCTGCCAGATCCTGATGCGCGCCGACCTCGACGGCCTCCCCGTCACCCTGGCCCCGGGCACGGAACCGGACTGAGCTGGCGCGACCTTCCGCTGGCCGTAAGCCCGGCGGATCGGGCGTCATTGCGGAATTCGGTGGGTCCGGGCCGACCGCTTCCGGCCTCGCTGCCTTGACCCCACAGCCGCCCCGGCCGAAGCTTCGCCGATGCCGGATCTGCTTCACCCCGATCTCCGCCATGACGCGGACGGCCGCGCCGTGGTTGCCGTCGGCGGCCCCGCCGACATCGCCATCCAGCGCCTGTTCGGCGGCAAGGCGGCGGAGTCGACCGTCGAGACGCAGAGCCTGAGCCTGGCCGACTGCAAGCGCCGCTTCCGCCGCCGCGTGCTCTATCCCGTCGCCGGGATCATCGTCAGCATCCCGCTCCTCCTGGTGGTTTTCGGTACCGGCGGCGCGATCGCCCGCGACGCCTTCGCCGAGGAATGGCGCGAGCTGTTCACCGTCGCCGGCCTGTTCCTGCTGGGTCTGACGGCGCTGATGGCGCTCCTGACGCCGATCTGGCTGCGCGAGCACCGCAAGCACGTCGGCAACTGTCTCGGCCGCGACGTGACGATCGCCGTGACGCCCGACGGCCTGCGCGTGAGCGACACGGGCGCGCCGGTGCTGGAAGGTCCGTGGCCGGCGCTCAAGCTCGCCGCGCTCGGCATCCACCGCTACCACCACGCGCGCAGCAGCCGCGACTGGTTCCTCGACGAGATCGCCTTGGCCGACGCCGCCGGCCGCGAGGTCACGCTGCCGCTTGCCGTCTTCGCCGATGGCGAGATCACCGCCCGCGCCATCCTCCACCACCTCGCCGAGCACGACCGGGTGCGGCGGGTGGAGATTCGATAGAGAGGAAGTGCTGGTCTCCCGGATTCGGCATTGAACTCATACGTCAATGCCGTATATTCAAGTTGCCATCGGGCTCGGCGAGGCGTACTTCCAAAAGTATGCAAACCGTCGTTGAAACTCCCGCTTTCCGGCGCCAAGCGGAGGCCCTTGGCATGTCGCTTGACGAGGTTCAATTGCTCGCGGCGTTTCTCGCGGTCAATCCGAGCGCCGGCGACAGAATGCAAGGTACGGGTGGTTGCCGGAAGCTGCGCTGGCGCAGGCCGACGACTGGGAAGAGTGGAGGATATCGCGTGATCACCTTCTTCTCAGGCGCCAATCTGCCTGTGTTCTTGCTAGCCGTTTTCTCGAAAAGCGAGAAAGTCAATCTTACCATGGCGGAGCGCAACACGCTGAGAGATATGACCAGGCATTTGGTAACCACGTATCGAGGGATGGACGATGAGTGAGTCCGCATTCGAGAGGATCAGGGACGGGCTTGCCGACGCGCTCGACTTCGCGCGTGGCGGGCGGGCGGATGACTTCCGGATCCACATCCCCGAGGTGATCGACGTCAGGGCGATTCGGCGGACGATCGGTCTTAGTCAGCAGAAATTCGCCGCGCTTTACGGCATTCCCGCCGCCACGTTGCGCGAGTGGGAACAGGGCCGCCGGGTGCCCGATGGTGCGGCTCGCGCCTATCTGACGGTGATCCGGGCGCTTCCCCGAGAGACCGCAATCGCCCTGAGACGCGCCGCGGCGTCGACGTCGGCCTGACCCGAAAGCGGGTCCACGTCTTTCCCTCACGCCAGCGCGGCGATCAGCTCCTTGGTGGTGGTGACGGTGGCGTATTCGCCGTCGAGGATGGCGAGCGTCAGCGCGTGCACGTCCTCGGCCGGCCAGTGGCGGTCGCGATGGTCGGTGCGGTCGATGGAGGCGCAGGCGTCGCCCGGCAGCCAGACGTGGTAGCCGAGATCGCCGGCCATGCGCACCGTGGCCTCGACAGCGTTCTCCAGCAGCACGCCGACGACCACCAGGTCGCCAACGCCGAAGGCCTCCAGCCGGTCGACCAGGTCGGTGCCGATGAAGGCGCTGTTGGTGCGCTTGGGCACGACCACCTCGTCGGTCAGCGGCTCGGCCACGGGCTTGAAGGCGTTGCCCGGCCTGTCCGGTCCGTAAGGCGAGGCGGGGTCGAGGCTGTCATGCCGGACATGCAGCACCGGCCAGCCACGTCCGCGCCAGGCGGTGAGCAGGGTTCCGATCGCCGCCTCGGCCTCCGGCTGGCCGCGCCGGCCCCAGGACGGTTCGTCGATGGCCTGCTGCATGTCGATGACGACGAGCGCCGTCGCTCCGCCGAGCTGCATCAGCGCACCCGGATCAGGGCGAAGCCGTCATGCCCCTTCACCCCGGTCAGCTGCAGGGCCGTCGTCTCGACCCGGGCGTCCTCGGCCAGGTGGTCCAGCATGCGGCGCACGCCGGTGACCGAGGCGTTGGACGGGTCCTCGTCGACCACCCGCCCCTCCCGGACGACATTGTCGACGACGATCACCGTGCCGGGCCGGCCGAGCCGGATGGCCCAGTCGACATAGGCCCAGTTGTTCTGCTTGTCGGCGTCGATGAAGGCGAGGTCGACGGGGCCGAACCCTTCGGCGGAGAGCCGGGGCAGCAGGTCCAGCGCCGGCCCGACCCGGACCTCCACCTTGTCGCCGAGCCGGGCGCGCGACAGGTTCGACCGCGCCACCTCGGCGTGCTTCTCGGCATATTCCAGGCTGACCAGCCGACCGTCGGTCGGCAGCGCGCGGCCGAGCCAGATCGTCGAGTAGCCGCCCAGCGTGCCGACCTCCAGGATGCGCCGTGCCCCCGCGGTGAGCGCCAGCAGGTAGAGGAACTTTCCCATCAGCGGCGACACCGCGATCTGCGGCAGGCCGCCGGCGTCGCTGGCGGCCAGCGCGTCGTCCAGCACCGGGTCGCGGTCCAGCAGACGGTCGGCGAAATAGCCGTCGATCTTGTCCCAAAGCGGCTGGGTCATGTCCCGTGACCTTTCGTTCCCATGGTCGGGGCAGCGGCCGGGGGAGGATGGTTCCGGCCATCCCGGCAACTCAGTGGACGGGCAGCGCGGTGAACCGGCGGCTCAGTGAACCGTCGGCTCGCCCTTCAGCTGGCGGATGTCGCGCTCGGTGTAGACGTAGTCGGTATTGCAGAACTCGCAGACGACGTGGACCTGGCCGTCCTCGGCCTTCAGGCTGGCCACCTCCTCGACCGGCAGGGCCTGCAGCACCCGCTCCACCTTCTCCGTCGAGCAGCGGCATTTGCGGCTCAGCGGCTGCGGCTCCCAGACCCTGACACCGTCCTCGTGGAACAGGCGGTAGAGCAGCGTCTCCGCCGCCAGGCCGGGGTCGAGCAGCTCGCCGTCGGAGGCGGAGTCCATCAGGATCATCGCCCGGCGCCAGTCGTCGGTGCGGTCGGAGGGCAGCGCCTGTCGCTCCTCGTCGGGCAGGCGCTGCAGCAGGATGCCGCCGGCCCGCCAACTGCCGGCCGTGCGCTCGATGGCCAGCTTCAGGCCGACATCGATCTGCTCGGACTGGCGGAAATAGTGCTGCAGGCATTCCGACAGCGTCGCCCCAGTCAGCTCGACGATGCCCTGGTAGCGCTCGGTATGCTCGCCCTGGTCGACGGTGAAGGCGAGATAGCCCTGTCCGAGCAGCGCCGGCACCGGACCGCCGGCGAGCTCCGGCCCGATCTCGGCGTCCTCGCCGACCTTGGCGTAGCCGCGGATGTCGCCGCCGGAGGTGACGTCGGCGACCAGCAGTTTCACCGGCCCGTCGCCCTTGGCCTGCAGGGTGAAGACGCCGTCATATTTCAGGGCGCTCGCCATCATCGCCGCCAGCGTCACCGTCTCGCCGACCAGCCGGGCCACCGGCTCGGCATAGGCGTGCCGGGTGAGGATGTCGTCGACCACCTCGCTCAGCCGCACCAGCCGGCCGCGCAGGCTCGACGCCTCGATCTGGAACGGCAGGGCGATGTCGTCCGCCGGCGGGGCGGTGATGGCGTTCTTCACTCCAGACACCAGAGCAGTATTCCCTTCTGCGCGTGCAGGCGGTTCTCCGCCTCGTCCCAGACCACCGAGCGCGGGCCGTCCAGCACGCCGTCGGTGACCTCCTCGCCGCGATGGGCGGGCAGGCAGTGCATGAACAGCGCGTCGTCCTTGGCCAGGGCCATCAGGCGCTCGTTCACCTGATAGGGCCGCAGCAGGTTGTGCCGCGAGGGCGCGTCCTTGTCCCCCATCGACACCCAGGTGTCGGTGACCACGCAGTCGGCACCGCGCACGGTCGTCTCCGGGTCCTCGCCGACGGTGACGACGGTACGCTCCTGCGCCCAGTGCACCAGGTCACGTGGGGGGGCGAGCGGGTCCGGACAAGCCATGTGCAGCTCGAATCCGAACATGCCGGCCGCGCGCAGCCATGACCGCGCCACGTTGTTGCCGTCGCCGGTCCAGGCGATGCGCGCGCCCTTGATCGGCCCCTTCTTCTCCTCATAGGTCATGACGTCGGCCATGAGCTGGCAGGGATGGGTGTCGTCGGTCAGGCCGTTGATCACCGGCACGCTGGCCGCCGCCGCCATCTCCGCCAGCCGCTCCTCGGCATGGGTGCGCAGCATGATGGCGTCGACATAGCGGGAGAGCACGCGGGCGGTGTCGCCGATGGTCTCGCCGCGGCCGAGCTGGATCTCGTCGCCGGTCAGCACGATCACCTCGCCGCCGAGCTGGCGCATGCCCACCTCGAAGGAGACGCGGGTGCGCGTCGACGGCTTCTCGAAGATCAGGGCCAGCGTCTTGCCGGCCAGCGGCCGCGCGGCATCGCCCCTGGGATCGCTCTCCTTCAGCGCCCGGGAGCGGTCGATGATGCCGCGCAGATCCGTCGCGCCGACCTCGTGCAGATCGAGAAAATGCCTAGGCATCCGCCGCTTCCCTGGCGCTGCAGACCTTGTCGAGGATGGCGATCGCCTCGTCGATCTCGCGCTCGCCGATGATCAGCGGCGGCAGCAGGCGGATGGTGTTGCGACCGGCCGGCACCGTCAGCATGCCCTCGGCCCGCAGGTCGGCGATGACCCCGCCGACATCGGGCACGCATTCCAGGCCGAGCATGAGGCCGGCGCCGCGCACCTCCTTGATCACCGACGGATGCCGCTTCTGCAGCTCCTTCAGCCGGCGCCAGAGCAGCCGCGCGGTCTTGTCAACGCCGTCGAGGAAGCCCGGCTCCAGCAGCACGTCTAGCACGGCGTTGCCCACCGCCATGGCCAGCGGGTTGCCGCCATAGGTGGTGCCGTGGCTGCCGGGCTGCATGCCGTCGGCCGCCTTCTCGGTGGCCATGAAGGCGCCGAGCGGGAAGCCGCCGCCGATGCCCTTGGCGCAGCACATCACGTCGGGCGTGATGCCGGCCCATTCGTGGGCGAACAGCTTGCCGGTGCGCCCGAAGCCGCACTGGATCTCGTCGAAATAGAGCAGCAGGCCGAACTCGTCGGCGATCTCGCGGAGCGCGCGCAGATAATCGAGCCTGGCCGGCACGATGCCGCCCTCGCCCTGCACCGGCTCCACGCAGATGCCGGCGGTCTCCGGCGTGATCGCCGCGCGCAGCTCGTTCAAGTTCTCGAAGGCGACCTGGTCGAAGCCCTCGACCATGGGGCCGAAGCCCTTGACCAGCTTCTCGCCCTTGGCCGCGGCGATGGCCGCCAGGGTGCGGCCGTGGAAGCTGCCGCCCACGGTGATGAGGCGCCACTTCTCCGGCTGGCCGTTATGGCTGAAATGCTTGCGGATCAGCTTCACCCCGCCTTCCCAGGCCTCGACCCCCGAATTGGAGAAGAACACGGTGTCGGCGAAGCTGGCGTCGACCAGCCGCTGGGCCAGCTTCTGCTGTCCCGGCACCTGATAGAGATTGGAGGAGTGCCAGAGCTTGGTCGCCTGGTCCTGAAGGGCGCGGACCAGATGCGGATGGGCGTGCCCCAGGCAGGTCACGGCGATGCCGCTGGCGAAGTCGAGGAATCGTCGGCCATCGGTCGCGAAGAGGTAGGCCCCCTCCCCCCGATCGAACGCGATGTCGGCTCTCGCGTAAGTCGGCATGACCGCTGGTATCATGGTCCTCGTGCTCCTTGTCACCGGCCCCGCCTTCCCTCCGGCTGGGGGCCCGAATGGACAACGGCGCGGTCTTGCATCCCCGCGCCGTCGTTCGCCCGTCAGTCGGGACGGGTCTGACTACACGCAAGCCGGCCGGCAATGTCAACGCGGGGAAGCGCGCGGTGCGCTCATGGGACCGATGCGCGAACGCCGCGCCCGGGTTCAGCCGAGCTCGAAGCTGGTGATGCCGAAGATGCGCCCGAGCGGCAGGTCGGGGGCGGCGCCCTTGTACATGCGCGCGGTCTCGAAGACGGGCTCCAGGCCGTGGCGTTCGGCCAGCGCCCGCGCCGCGCCGTTGGGCTCCGGCACGTCAAGGAAGACCGGGCCGGCGGCGGCGGCGCGTGCGGCGTCGGCGAACAGCGCCTCGGCGATCGCCGGGTCGCCGGCGAAGAGGGGGCCGATCTTGTGTCCCTCGCGGCAGGGCCTGACCGTGGCGAGACCGGCGATCCGCCCGTCGGCGAGCGCGACCCGGCTGCGCCGCCCGCCGGACAGGTACCAGGCCCGGGCGAAGGCCGCGCGGTCCGCCTGGAAGTGCCGCCGGTCGAAGCCCAGGATGTCGGCCGCCGGCAGGGCCGACGCCTCGACGATCTCGATACCGGCCGGCCGCGGCAGGTCGCCGGGGCGGCCGCCATAGCGGATGTTGTTGTGCGCCAGCGCGAAGCCGGAGCGGGCGTAGTTCGCCTGCTGCGCCACCACGCCGTCGAGGCCGACCGGCCGGTCGCCGAACCGGGCCATCGCCGCCTGCCAGACGGCCCAGCCATGGCCCTGGCCGCGCCACGCCGGGGAGACGATGTAGAAGCCGAGGAAGCCGGCCTCCCGGCCGTAGCGCACGGCGGAGATCACCGCCACCGGCTCGGCGTCGATGCGGCCGATCAGGAAGCCGTCCGGATCGGCCGCGAGGAAGGCCTCGGCATCGTCCCGCCCGGGGTTCCAGCCCTCCGCCGCCGCCCACGCCACGGCGATGTCGAGATCGGCCCGGGTCATCGCCGCGATGGCCAGGGTGGCCGCCATCTCAGTGCTTCACCTTGATGCCGCGGTCGATCAGGACGTGGGCGATCGCGGTGAACAGGGCCGCCATGCCGACCAGGATCGCCAGCGACAGCCAGATCGGCTGGGTGTTGAGGCCGATGGTGGCGCCGCGGAAGGCGTCGACGGCGTAGTAGATCGGGTTGACCAGCATCAGCGACTGGGCGATCTCCGGCAGCCGGTCGATCGGCGTGAAGGTGCCCGACAGGAAGGTCAGGGGCACCACGATGAAGCCGTAGATCGCCGTCACCCCGTCCCAGCGCGAGAACAGGATGCCGATGATGAAGCCGAAGCCGCCCATCATCAGGCTGCTGGTCAGCGCGACGACGAAGGCCAGCAGCGGCGCCTGCACGGCCATCCCGACCATCAGCGCGACGATCACCAGCACCGGCAGGGCGGTGATGAAGCCGGCCAGCGTGCCGGCCCCGACATAGCCGGCGAGGATCTCGGTCGGTGTCAGGGGTGCCGCCAGCACGTCGTTGAAATTGCCCATCATCTTGCCATGCACCATGGCGAAGGTGATGCCCTGGCAGGACCATTGCAGCAGCGACATGATCACCAGGCCCGGCGCCATGAAGGTGAGCAGCGCCGCGCCCTCGGCGGAGTCCCGCTGGCCGCCCAGCGCCAGCAGGAAGACCATGAGGTAGAGCGCGATCGACAGCACCGGGCCGGCGACCGAGACCTGCCAGAAGCGCAGGAAGCCGTTGACCTGTCCCACGAACACCGTGCGCGTGCCGCGCCAGTTGACCGGTCCGAAGCGGCGCACCGCCTTCGGCGCGGCGGCCAGCATGCCGGCGGGGTGCAGTACCGTCACCGAGGGGGCTCCTCCGCTCAGGCCTTCAGCTTGTAGCCGCGGGCCAGCATCCGCCAGGCCAGGGCTCCCAGCACCAGGTTCATGCCCGCCATCACCGTCACGCCCAGCCACAGCACGCTGTCATTGTGCCCGATGAAGCCGTAGCGGAAGCCGTCGATCATGTAGAAGAACGGGTTCAGATGGGCCACGAACTGCCAGTCCTCCGGCAGGCGCTCGATCGAGTAGAAGGTGCCTGACAGGAAGGACAGCGGCACGATGACGAAATTGGTGATCGCCGCCATCTGGTCGAACTTGTCGGCCCAGATGCCGCCGATGATGCCGAACAGCGACAGCATCCCCGCCGCGGCGATGGCGTGGAACAGGACGAAGCCGATATCGTGCAGGCCGATCGGCACGAACAGCGAGATCGCCGTGAAGGTGACCAGCGCTACCAGGATGCCGCGGCTGATGCCGCCGCCGACATAGCCGACCAGCAGTTCCGTGGAGGTGAGCGGCGGCATCAGCACGTCGACGATGTTGCCTTGCACCTTGGCGATCATGATCGAGGAGGAGGTGTTGGCGAAGGAGTTCTGCACCACCGACATCATGATCAGCCCCGGCGCCAGGAACTCCAGGAACGGCACCTCCCCCACCTGGCGGACGATGCCGCCGAGCGCCAGCGCGAAGATGGTGTAGAACAGCAGCGTGGTCACCACGGGGGCGGCCACGGTCTGGGTGAACACCTTCAGGAAGCGGGTCACCTCCTTGGTGTAGAGGGTCCTGAGGCCTACCCAGTTGACCCGCCCCAAATGACGCGGCTCGCGAAGCGTGATATGGCGTGTCGTCATGGTCGCTGAAAAATGCCCGCACGATCGGAAAAGGGATCGCCGGAAGGTAGGCGCCCCGGCTGCCCATTACCACCCCCGCCCTCGCAACCCAGTTCCCCCGCGCCGATGCCCCAGAGCGTGAGCGGCGGG
>Ga0207773_100056_pt1 | contig 120611 bp, 111 predicted proteins | sample TtaePargueraPR_2_FD_187281 | JGI IMG/M metagenome (GOLD analysis project Ga0207773, IMG submission 187281) | Aerobic enrichment media microbial communities from Bioluminiscent Bay, La Parguera, Puerto Rico - Tt and M1 (3) (SPAdes) | ecosystem: Environmental > Aquatic > Marine > Unclassified ... | reverse complement strand
GCGGGCGACAATACGTTCAGACCGCCGGTATAGGCCCCGAAGGCGGGCAGGATCAGCCGGCGGCCGTCGCCGGCGAAGCAGCGCCCGCCGATCCGCCGCACCCGGGACTGGACCACGGCCTTGGGGTGGAAATGGCCGGAAATCTCCGCCGTGGCGCCGGCCTGGGCCTCATGGCGCAGGACGATTCCGCCCAGCGTGAGGTCGGGCCGTCTCTCGCCGCCGATCGCCCCGTCCATATCCGGGTCGTGGTTGCCGGCGACCCAGATCCAGCGGCAGCCGGCCTGCAGGGCGGCAAGGCGGGCGCGGTCGCCGGGCGACATGCGCGACAGCGCCGTGCCGTCATGGAAGGAATCGCCGAGACAGACGATCAGGTCGGGCGCGAAATGCCGGATGACCGCGGCGAGCCGGTCCAGCGTGTGGCCGGTGTCGTAGGGCGGCAGGTGGCGACCCCGCGAGGCGAAGGCGCTGCCTTTTTCCAGATGCAGATCGGCGACGAGGAGCGCGCCCTGCGCGGGCAGGAAGGCGGCACCGCTATGGTGCAGGATCAGGGTCTGGCCGAAGAAGGAAAGCGGTTGGTCCATGCCATGTTGCCGTTGCGCGCGGTCGATCGGGGGGCGGCGATTCTGTCGGATGGTGGACCGGCACCATAGCGCATGCCGGCCGTCGCCCGGCAAGCCGTGTCGCCGCGGACCACGCCGCGCCTGCTGCCCGTCCTTTGCTTGACAGGCGCCGAACATAACAGGAACATGGTCGCAACCCAACGCCAATCGCCACTCCTGGCCGGGTGAGATACCGGTCCGGGGGAGGGAGCCGTCTTCGCGATGAGCCTCACGCTGCACTACCACCCGCTCGCGTCCTTCTGCCACAAGGTGCTGATCGCGCTCTACGAGAACGCAACGCCGTTCGAGGCGCGCATCGTCGATTTCGCCGATCCCGGCGACAGCGCCCGTTTCCTGGAGCTGTGGCCGGTCGGCAAGATCCCCGTCCTGCGCGACGACGCGCGCGACCGCACCGTGCCGGAGACCAGCGTGATCATCGAGTACCTGGCGCGGCACTATCCGGGGGCGGTGCCGCTGCTGCCGGCGGATCCGGAAACCCGCCTGGAAGTGCGCCTGTGGGATCGGTTCTTCGACGCCTACGTCCAGGTGCCGATGCAGAAGATCGTGGTCGACCGGCTGCGGCCGGAGGGGGCCGCGGACCCGCACGGCGTGGTCGAGGCGCGCGACGGACTGCGCACGGCCTACGACACGCTCGACCGGCGGCTGGCCGAGGCCGGCGAATGGATCGTCGGCGAGGATTTCAGCATGGCCGACTGCGCCGCCGCGCCGGCCCTGTTCTATGCCGGCATCGTCGAACCCTTCGCGGACAGCCATCTGGCGGTCGACGCCTATTTCGAGCGGCTGCTGGCACGGCCCTCCGTCGCTCGCACACTTCGAGAGGCCCGGCCCCACTTCGCCAACTTCCCCTATCGCGAGGCGATGCCGAAGCGGTTCCTGGAAGCGGCGGACTGAGGGGCGTCGGTGTGAAGAGCGTCAGATTGAGGTGAGCCGGGCGCAGCATCGCGCGACGCGTCCATGGTGTTGATGCGTCCGATGGTCCGCCGTGCAACGCATTCAAGTCTATCGGGAATGCGACCATGGTGGTACGCGGCGCCGGCCATCCGCGCTGAACCTATCCCGGAAGACCACGACCGTGACCAACGAGACCGCGCCCGAGATCGTCTTCACCCGGCTGACGGCGATCGCGCCGGAGGAGATCATCCGGCACATGTCGGACCCCCGGGTGGTCGCGCACATGCCGCTGGCCAAGGACGGCTGGGATCTCGAGCGCTGCGCTACCTTCGTGCGGGCGAAGGAGGCGTGCTGGGAACGCGACGGGCTCGGCCACTGGGCCATCCTGGCCGATGGGGCCTATGTCGGCTGGGGTGGCTTCCAGAAGGAAGGCGAGGAGTGGGATTATGGCCTGGTCCTGACACCCGAACGCTTCGGGCTGGGCATGCGCATCACCCGGCAGGCGCTCGCCTTCGCCCGCGCCGACCCGCGCATTCCCTTCGTCACCTTCCTGCTGCCGCCCTCGCGCCGGCATCTGGGCGGGCTCGACAGGCTGGGCGCGCGCGCCGTCGGCGAGGTCGACTATGACGGCAGCCGCTTCCTGAAGTTCCGCCTGGACCTCGACTGACGGCACCGCTCAGAGATCGGCCCAGGGCAGGGGTGCCTGGTCGCCGCGCCGGTCCATCAGGCCGGCGGTCGCCTCGGCGACGAGGTCGTCCTCTGTCTCCGCCAGCAGCGCGTCATGGGCATCGCCGCGCACCTGCTCCCGGCCGACTTCCAGCAGGATCGGCACGGCGAGCGGCGACACCCGGTCGAGCCGGCGGGTGGTGATGCGGCCCTTCACCCGGGCCAGCATGCCGGCGAGACGGCCGATATCGGTCAGCCCCTTGGCGGCGTCGAGACGGGTGGCGCGCAGCAGCACGTGGTCCGGCTCGTGCCGGCGCAGCACGTCATAGATCAGATCGGCGGAGAAGGTCACCTGGCGGCCCGATTTCTCCAGCCCCGGATGGCGCCGCTCGATCAGGCCGGCGATGATGGCGACGTTGCGGAAGGTGCGGCGCAGCAGCGAGCTCTCGTCCATCCACTCCTCCAGATCGTCACCCAGCATGTCCTCGGCGAAGAGGTCGTCGATGTCGACCGGCTCCTTCAGGCTCCAGGTGGCGATGACGTAGTCGGTGGCGACGAAGCCCAGCGGGCGCAGGCCGGCGCGTTCCATGCGCCTGGTCAGCAGCATGCCCAGCGTCTGGTGGGCGTTGCGCCCCTCGAAGCAGTAGGCGACGAGGAAGTGCTTGTTGCCGCGTGGGAAGGTTTCGACCAGCAGCCCGTCCGCCCGCGGCATCACCGAGCGCCAGCGCTGCAGGCGCAGCCATTCGCGCACCTGGCCGGGAAAGCGGGCCCAGGCATCGGGATCGGCCAGCAGGGCGCGCACCCGGTCGGCGAGATGGGTGGTGAGCGGCAGGCGTCCGCCGCCATAGGCCGGAACCCTGGGCTCGCCGCCATTGCCGCCGCGGCTGACCACGCAGGTCGTCTCCTCCAGCCGCTGGAAGGTCAGCAACTGGCCGGAGAAGATGAAGGTGTCGCCGGGGGTGAGGGAGTTGACGAAGTACTCCTCGATCTCGCCGAGGATCCGGCCACGCCCGATCCGAACCTTGTAGACCTCCGCCTCGACGATGGTGCCGACATTCATGCGGTAGAGCCGGGCGACGCGCGGGCCGGCGGCGACCCAGCGTCCGTCCTCCCGGCGCTCCAGATGGCGGAACTTGTCGTAGCTGCCCAGCGCGTAGCCGCCGGTCGCCACGAAATCGAGCACGTCGTCGAAATCCTTGCGGGCGAGGTCGGCATAGGGGGCCGCGCGCCTGATCTCGGCGTAGAGCTCATCGGCGTCGAAGGGGCCGCTGCAGGCCATGCCGAGCACGTGCTGGGCCAGCACGTCGAGGCCGCCGGGCTGCGGCCGATCGCCGTCCAGGGTCAGCTCGCGCACGCCGTCGCGCGCGGCGATGCATTCCAGCACCTCGAAGCGGTTGGCGGGAACCAGCAGCGCCCGGCTCGGCTCGTCGAGCCGGTGGTTCGAGCGGCCGATGCGCTGCAGCAGCCGGCTGACCCCCTTGGGCGCGCCGACCTGGATGACCTGGTCGACGGCGGCCCAGTCGATCCCGAGGTCGAGGGAGGAGGTGGCCACGACCGCGCGCAGCTGGCCGGACGCCATCGCCGCCTCGACCTTGCGGCGCTGCTCGCGCGCCAGCGAGCCGTGGTGCAGGGCGATCGGCAGGCCCTCCTCGTTGATGCGCCAGAGTTCCTGGAAGATGATCTCCGCCTGGGCCCGGGTGTTGACGAAGACGATGGTGGTCCGCGCCCGGGTGAGCCGCCCGTAGACCTCGGCGATCGAATGGTGGCCCATATGGCCCGACCAGGGCAGGCGCTCGGCGGTTTCCAGGATCTCGACCGCGGCCTCGGCACCGCCACCGCCCTCGATCAGCCGCACATCGCCGGCCGCCGCCCGGCCCTGCCGGGACAGCCAGGCGACCAGTGCGTCGGGATGGGCGACGGTGGCCGAGAGGCCGACGCGCCGATGCGCCGGGGCGACCAGGGAGAGCCGGGCCAGGTCGAGGGCGAGGAGATCGCCACGCTTGGTGCCGGCGAGCGCGTGGAGCTCGTCGACGATGACGGTCGCCAGCCCGCCGAAGATGCGCGCCGCGTCGGGGTAGGAGAGCAGCAGGGCCAGGCTCTCCGGCGTCGTCATCAGCATGTTGGGCGGGTTCTTGCGCTGGCGCTCGCGCTTGGCCTGCGGCGTGTCGCCGGTGCGCGTCTCGTGCCGGATCGGCAGGCGCAGCTCGGCGATGGGCTGCTCCAGGTTGCGGTGGATGTCGACCGCCAGCGCCTTCAGGGGCGAGATGTAGAGCGTGTGCAGGCCCGGGCGCGGCCGCTCCGACAGCGCGATCAGGGAGGGCAGGAAGCCCGCCAGCGTCTTGCCGCCGCCGGTCGGCGCGATCAGCAGCGCGTTCTCTCCGCGACGGGCGGCCTCGACCATCGCCGCCTGGTGGGCACGCAGGCGCCAGCCGCGATGGGCGAACCAGCCGTCGAAGTTCGGCGGCAGCAGTCCGGGCTCCGGCGCGTCGCGGCTCAGCGGGTCGTCCATCGGCAACCACTCCTCATGGAGGAGAACATTTAGAGCACAAGGCCGATGATGGGTAGGGGGCGTCCGATCGTGCGCGCGGCGATCCGGTCAGATCGCCTCGGCGCCGAGACGGGCGCACCAGTCCGCCTGGCGCGTCTTCAGCCAGGTCCGGATGCGGCGCGGGTCCCGCTCGTCCTCGTCCGCCAACCGCTCCAGCACCTCGAAGGCGAGGGCCTCGTCGCCATGCACCTGCCAGGCGGCTTGCAAGGTCGACGAGGCATGCTGGCCGAGGCGCAGCATGAAGCGGTGGCGGTTCTCGACCTTGTCCAGGGTCGGCGTGGTGGCGATCCACAGCCGGTCGGCGATGCGCAGGGCGACGATGCCGGGCCTGTCGCGGCGTTCCTTGTAGGCGGCGATGGCGGCCCTGCGGTCGATGGGCTGGGTCATGGCGGTCGTTCCCGTGGAGGGGTGATCATTTTACCCGGACGTTATTGACATATTTTCGTCCGGGTATAAATAGGCGGCGATCAGAGTGCTGACAATCCAGGGACGAACGGCCGATGGCACGGAACACGCGGACGGTGACCGCTTTCATGGACGGCTCCCGGCTCGCCGCCGGAGCGCTCGGCGACGTGGCGTGCGCCGTCAAGCGCGTGCTCGATGCCGAGCCGACGGCCAGCATCCTCACCTTCGACGATGCCACGGGCCGGGTCGTGGACCTCGACCTCAGCGGCGACGCGGTGACGGTCGCCTGGCGCTACGCGGTGGCGCCGGACGCCGAGGTCGACACCCGGGCGGAGATCGTGACCCGGACCCCACGCGGCCGCGGGCGGCCCAGGATGGGTGTGGTGGCGCGCGAGGTCACCCTGCTGCCGCGCCACTGGGACTGGCTGGCGGGACAGCCGGGTGGCGCCTCCGCGGCGCTGCGCCGGCTGGTCGACCAGGCCAGACGGGATTCCGGCGATCGCGACCGGGCGAGGGCGGCGCGCGAGGGCGCCTATCGGTTCATGTCGGCGCTGGCGGGCGATTTGCCGGGCTTCGAGGAGGCTTCCCGCGCACTCTTCGCCGGCGACCGGGCCCGGCTCGAGCGCGAGATGGCGGACTGGCCACCCGATGTCAGGGCCTATGCGTTGCGGCTGCTGGAGGGTGGCGGAGAATAGGACCGGACACCCATAGGCCCTTGCCGAACGCCGCGTTTGCGGGAACCATGGCGGCGGCGACGGTGGCGGTGTTGGAGGGGGAGGCGGCAGCCGGTCATGATCCTGGTCCTGAGCGACGGCAATCCGCGCGTCCACATCAAGACGCCGTGGGTGAACCACGGGCTGATCCTGGTCTGCTGCGTGATCTTCGCCGGCCAGTACTTCCTCGACGCCCCGTCGATCTTCGCCTACGGCTTCTTCCCCGTGCAGTTCCTGGAAGGGGGCGCCGTGGCGACGCCGCTGGCCGAGACGCCCTGGTGGCTGCGCGCGGTCACCGCGGTGTTCATGCATGGCGACCTGCTGCACCTTGTCGGCAACATGCTGATCCTCTGGGTCTTCGGCGACAATGTGGAGGACGCGGTCGGCCATCTCCGCTACCTCGCCTTCTTCGTCGCGATCGGCGTGCTCGGCAATCTGGCGCACGGGCTGATGACCGGCACGCCGATGGTGCCGGTGATCGGCGCCAGCGGCGCCATCGCCGGGGTGATGGGCGCCTATCTGCTGCTGCATCCGCGCGCCTGGGTGCTGGTGGTCATCCTCGGGCGCATCCCGCTGGTGGTGCCGGCCGGCCTCGCCGTCGGCGCGCACATCCTGATCAACCTCTATTTCGGCTTCGAGCCGCTGCTGGCCTCGGTCAAGGACGTGGCGGAGACGGGCGTGGCCTGGTGGGCGCATATCGGCGGCTTCGCCGGCGGCATGGCGCTGATCGGGCTGATCAAGAAGCCCGACGTGGCCCTGTTCCAGCCCTCTCAACGCTACGGCAGATATGGCATGAGCGGCGTCTTCCGCTGGCTGCTGGCCCCGGCGGATTCCGCCTATGACCGGATGGTCGACCGCCAGGTCCTGGTGATCGCCAAGGCGCTCGCCTTCGGCGTCACGGTCTTCATCGTCCTCGACCTGCTTTAGGCCGGTCGGGTGTGGTCGATGAGCCATCGATGAGCGATCCGGCCCCGCCACCCCAGCCGACCGGCCTGATCCTGGCCATGGCGCGGGAGTTCGCCTGCTTCGCCGGCGAGCTCGAGCCTCGGCCGATGCTGACCGTGGCGGGCCTCGGCTTCCATGCCGGCCGGATCGACGGCCGGCCGGTGGTGGCGGTGATGTCGGGCATCGGCAAGGTCAACGCGGCCATCGCCACCACCCTGCTGATCGAGGAGCTGGGCTGCCGTGCGGTGATCTGCTCGGGCGTGGCCGGGGCGATGGTGCCGCGGCTCGGCATCGGCGATGCGGTGGTGGCGACCCGGGCGATCCAGCACGATTACGGCGCCCTGGTGGGCGAGCGGCTGGTGCGCTACCAGCCCGGCGTGCCGCCGCTGCCGGGCCTGCCGACCCAGCATGGCTACGACCTGGCGCCCGACCTGCTGACCCGGGTGCGGGAAGCGGTCGACGACTGGCTGCCGCCCCCCTTCGCGGTCGGCGGGCGGGACTACACGCCGGCCCTGCATTACGGACCGGTGCTGTCCGGCGACCAGTTCATGAACTGCGCGGTCAGCCGTGACCGGCTGGCCGGCGAGACGGCGGGATTGGCGGTGGAGATGGAGGGTGCCGCCATCGCCCAGACCGCCACGGCGCTGGGCGTTCCCTGGCTGGTGCTGCGCACCGTGTCCGACCTCGCCGGCGCCGACAGCCATCTCGACTTCCTCGCCTTCGTCGACGCGGTGGCCGACGGCGCCGCGGCCCTGGTGCGCCGGGTCCTGCCGGTGGTGTGAGGGGCGGATTGCCTGCCCAGGCGGCGGGTGACCGGTCCCAGGTCCGCGGCGCGTCACGGGCGTGTCGCACCGCGCACGGGACGACGATCCGTGGGCTTCATCGTACCTCTCCCTCGTCATGCCTGACTTGATCGGGCATCCAGGCAGGCGGTGCCGGCTGGCCCGAACCTGGATCCCCGCTTTCGCGGGGATGACAAAGAAAACTACAGTAGAAACAGAGGATTAAGACGTTTCGTTCGCATACGCCACGGCGATCTCGCCGGCGGTGCGGGCGTTGTTTCGGGCAAGCGCGATGTTTGCCTGGAGGCTGCGGCTGCCGGTGAGTTCGACGATGCGGGCGAGCAGGAAGGGCGTCGTCTCCTTTCCGGCGATGCCACGGCTCGCGGCCTCCTCCAGGGCGGTGGCGATGGCCCGGTCGATCTCGTCGGCGGGCAGGGCCTCGGCCTCCGGGATCGGGTTGGCGATGACCGTGCCGTGGCCCAGCGCCAACCGGTCCTGGGCCCGGAGAATGGCCGCGACCTCGGCCGGGTTGTCGGCGCGCAGTGTCACCGGCAGGCCGGAGGAGCGGACCCAGAAGGCCGGGAAGCTGTCTGCGCGGTATCCGATCACCGGCACCGACCAGGTCTCCAGGAATTCCAGCGTCCTGGGCAGGTCGAGGATCGACTTGGCGCCGGCGCAGACCACGGCGACCGGCGTGCGGGCGAGCTCCGGCAGATCGGCGGAGATGTCGAGACTGTCCTCCACCCCCCGGTGCACGCCGCCGATGCCGCCGGTGGCGAAGACGCGGATGCCGGCGAGGTGGGCGGCAACCATGGTGGCGGCGACGGTGGTGGCGCCGGAACGGCCGGTGGCGACCAGCAGCGGCAGGTCGCGGCGGCTCGCCTTGGCGATGGCGGGGTCGCCGGCGAGGCGTTCGAGCCCCGGTGCGTCCAGGCCGACATGGATGCGGCCGTCGAAGATGGCGATGGTGGCGGGCAGCGCGCCGGCCTGCCGCACCGCGTCCTCCAGCGCCCGGGCGGTCGCCAGGTTGTCGGGATAGGGCATGCCGTGGGCGATGATGGTGCTTTCCAGCGCCACCACGGGGTGCCGGTCGGCCAGCGCGTCGGCGATCTCCGCGCCGAGGATGAGGTCCGGATGGGTCACGATCTGGCGGCGCTCTGTCGGTCTGCTGCGGGGCGGGGCTCAGGCGGGGGAGAGGCCGGCCCGGCGCAGGATCTGCGCCGTGGTCAGGGTCGGCGAGACCGAGGCGGCGCTTTCCACCGTCATGGCGGCGCAGGCGATGCCGAGACGCATGCAGTCGTCGAGCTTCGAGCCGCGCAGCTGGCCGAACAGCACGCCGGCCACCAGGGCGTCGCCGGCGCCGGTCACGTCCCTCACCCGGGCGCCCAGTGCGGGGAAGAAGTCGTAGACGCCGTCGGAGGAGACGAAGCCGCCTTCCGAACCGAGCGAGATGACCACCGCGCCGGCGCCCTGGGCGCGCAAGCGGTGCGCCGCCTCGCAGACGTCGAGCGGCGCGCGCAGGTCGAGGCCCGAGAGGAAGGCCGCCTCGTCCTTGTTGACGAACAGGATGTCGATGCCGCGCATCAGGCCGTTCAGCCTGGCGGCCTTGGCGACGGAGACCGTGTCGACCGCGACCAGGGGGCGAGTGGCGGTGGGGTCGAGCAGGCGCCGAAGGGCGGATGGCGGCAGGTTGGCGTCGACGAACCAGAGCGTGCGATCGCGCAGCCTCTCCATCGCCGGGGCGATGATGCCGGGCGTGATCTCGTCGTAGATGCCCATGTCGGCCATGGCGACAGCCATCTCGCCGGTCGGCTCCATGAGCGCGGTGTAGCTGGCCGTGCGGCTGGTCGTCGAGCGGCTTATCCCCTCGGTGTCGATGCCGCGGGCGTTGAGTTCGGCCACCACGTTGTCGCCTGGCGGGTCGACGCCAACGCGGCTGACGATGGAGACCGGGATGTCCAGCCTGGCCAGGGTCTCCGCGACGTTGCGCGCCACGCCGCCGAAACTCTCCGCCACCCGGACAGGATTGGACGAGCCCATGGTCACCCCGGCGAGTGCCTGGGCCTTGTAGTCGACATGGGCGGCGCCGAAGCAGGCGATGGTTCCGGTCATCGGGATCCGGTTGGCGGCTGGACTGGCGCACAGCTTGCGGCCGCGGCGCCGGGGCGAACAACCCCCGCTGGCCTCATGCGACCAATTCCCCCATATCATCGCTCATGACGGCGAAGCATCCGGAAAGCTGGGTCGAGCTGCGACCCCAGGGCATCTACGTGCGGCCGGCGGACGCCTATATCGATCCCGTCCGCCCGGTCGAGCGCGCGCTGGTGACCCACGGCCATGGCGACCATGCGCGACCCGGCAACCACGCCGTGCTGGCCACGGCCGAGACGCTGGCCATCATGCGCGCCCGCTATGGAGAGCAGGCGGGGCGTCGGCTCACCGCCGCGGGCTATGGCGAGCGCGTGATGGTGGGCGAGGTGGAGGTCAGTTTTCACCCGGCCGGCCACGTTCTGGGCTCGGCCCAGATCGCGCTCGCCCATGGCGGCAGCCGCATCGTCTTCTCCGGCGACTACAAGCGGGTCGCCGACCCCACATGTCGACCCTTCGAGCCGGTGCCGTGCGACGTCTTCGTCACCGAGGCCACCTTCGGGCTGCCGGTTTTCCGCCACCCGTCGCCCGAGGCGGAGATCGGCAAGCTGTTGAAATCGGTCACCCTGTTCCCGGAGCGGGCGCATGTGGTCGGTGCCTACGGGCTCGGCAAGTGCCAGCGGCTGATCGCGCTGCTGCGCCAGGCGGGATACGACCGGCCGGTCTTCCTGCACGGGGCGCTGATCGGGCTGACGGATCTCTACCGGGACCTCGGCGTCGACCTTGGGCCCATCCGCCCGGCCACGGCGGCGGCGAAGAAGGAGATGGCGGGCGAGATCGTGCTGGCACCGCCCTCCGCCATTGCCGACCGCTGGTCACGCCGCCTGCCGGACCCGGTGGTGGCCATGGCCTCGGGCTGGATGCGGGTGCGCCAGCGGGCCCGACAGCGCGGCGTGGAACTGCCGCTGGTGATCTCCGACCATGCCGACTGGGACGAGCTCAACCGCACCGTCGAGGAGGTCGACGCGCCGGAGGTCTGGGTGACGCATGGCCGGGAGGAGGCACTGATCCACGCCATCGAGGCCGGCGGCCGGCGTGGCCGCGCCCTGTCGCTGGTCGGATTCGAGGAGGATGCGGTCGAATGAGGGCCTTCGCCGCGCTGATCGAGCGACTGGCCTTCATGCCCTCGCGCAACGGCAAGCTGCGCCTGATGGCCGACTATTTCCGGGAGACGCCGGATCCGGACCGGGGCTGGGGGCTGGCCGCGCTGTCCGACGGGGTGGACATGCCCGGCGTCAAGGCCGGGCTGATCCGCGGCCTGGCCATGGAGCGGGTCGACCCGGCCCTGTTCGCCTGGTCCTACGACTATGTCGGCGACTTGGCGGAGACGGTGGCGCTGATCTGGCCCGAGCGCGCCGAGAAGGCGGAGACGCCGCGCCTGTCGCGCGTGGTGCACGGCCTGCGCGAGGCCGGGCGCAGCGGTGCCGCCCCGCTGATCGAGCACTGGCTGGACGGGCTGACCGCCTCGGAGCGGCTGGCGCTTCTCAAGCTGATCACCGGCGGACTGCGCGTCGGCGTTTCCGCGAGGCTGGCCAAGACCGCGCTGGCGCAGCTCGCGGACGTCGAGGTCGACGCGATCGAGGAGATCTGGCACGGGCTGGAGCCGCCCTATGGCGAGCTCTTCGCCTGGCTGGAGGGCCGGGCGGAGAGGCCGGCGATCGACGAGCGGGCGGTCTTCCGTCCGCTGATGCTGTCCCATCCGCTGGAGCAGGCGGACCGGGAGAGCCTAGACATCGGCGCCTACCGGGCGGAATGGAAGTGGGACGGCATCCGTGTGCAGGTGGCTGCGCGCGGCGGCAAGCGGCGGCTTTTCTCGCGCACCGGCGAGGATATTTCCGGCGCCTTTCCCGACATCGTCGAGGCGATGGCCTTCGAGGGCGTGCTGGACGGCGAGCTGCTGGTCGCCACCGACGGCCAGGTGGAAAGCTTCAACCGCCTGCAGCAGCGCCTCAACCGCAAGCGGGTGACCCAGCGCATGCTGGCCGAGCATCCGGCCTGGATCCGCCTGTACGACATCCTGCACGACGGCGAGACGGATGTGCGCGGCCTCGTTCTCGACGACCGGCGGGCGCGGCTGGAGGCCTGGCATGCGCGCTGGCGGCCGGCGCGCATGGACCTGTCCCCGCAGCTCGCCTTCCGGGGCTGGGACGATCTGGAGCGTCTGCGCGGCGAGACCGAGGGCGGCGCCATCGAGGGCCTGATGCTCAAGCGCGGCGACAGCCCCTATGTCGCCGGCCGACCGAAGGGGCCGTGGTTCAAGTGGAAGCGCGGGCCGCTGACGCTGGATTGCGTGTTGATGTACGCGCAGCGCGGTCACGGCAAGCGGTCCAGCTTCTATTCCGATTTCACCTTCGGCGCCTGGCGCCCGGACGGCGAGAGGGGGCGGGAGGAACTGGTGCCGGTCGGCAAGGCCTATTTCGGCTTCACCGACCAGGAACTGGCGCAGCTCGACAAATGGGTGCGCGCCCACACGCTGGAGCGCTTTGGCCCGGTCCGCGCCGTCAAGCCGGAGCTGGTGTTCGAGGTCGCCTTCGACAGCGTGGCGCGCTCGACCCGCCACAAATCCGGCGTCGCCATGCGCTTTCCGCGCATCAGCCGCATCCGCTGGGACAAGCCGGCGGTGGAGGCGGACCGGCTGGAGACCCTGGAGGCGATGATCGGGGACTGATCGATTGATAATAGACAGGATTCACACGGCTTGACGGAGCCGGCTCCGTCAAACCGTGATCCTGTCTAGCGAACCTGGGTGAGCAGGAAGGCGCGCACCGCCGGGTCCTCGGTCAGGCCGATGGCGCGTTCCAGTGCGGTGCGGGCGCGTGCTTCGTCGCCGGTCCGTCGCAGCAGCGTCGCCCGGGCGACCCAGTAGGGCTGGTAGGCGCCGATCCGCTCGCCGTCGATGGCGTCGAGCATGGCCAGTCCGGCCGCCGCGCTCGCCGCCTCGCCGACGGCGACGGCGTGGCTGACCCGGGCGCCGATCGCCGGGGTGAGGGCGGTCAGCGCGGCATAGAGCCCGGCGATCGCCGGCCAGGGTACGTGGCCCGAGATCAGACCCTGGACATGGGCCGACTGGATCGCCGCCTCCATCTGGTAGCGGCCGAGGCGGCCCTGTGCGGCGGCCCGGCGCAGCTGGCCCTCGGCTTCGCGCACCAGGGGCCAATCCCAGGCGTCCGGATCCTGCTCGGCCAGCGGCACGAAGCGACCGGTGGCGTCGCGCCGTGCCTCCCGCCGGGCGTGGGCGTGCAGCATCAGGGCAAGCAGGCCACGGGCTTCGGGCTCCTCGGGCAGCAGGTCGACCAGCACGCGGCCGAGCCAGACCGCCTCCTCCGCCAGGCCGCGCGTGCGCGGGTCGTCGGCGGCGATGCCGTCCCAGCCGCTGCCGAAGGCGGCGTAGACGGCGTCGAGCACGGTATCGAGGCGGGAGGCCAGCTCCTCCGCCGCCGGCACCGCGAAGCCGATGCCGCTCGCCTTGATACGGGCCTTGGCGCGGACCAGCCGCTGGCCCATGGTCGCCGGCGAGACGAGAAATGCCGAGGCGATGCGCGCGGCGTCGAGCCCGAGCACGGTCTGCAGCATCAGGGGGGCGTGGACCGCGGGATCGATGGCCGGATGGGCGCAGACGAAGAGCAGCTTCAGCCGCTCGTCCGGAATGGCGCTCCGTTCCATGGCGTTCAGCTCCTCGTCGATCAGGCGCACCGTCGCCTCGCCGCGATCGGCCACCTGCCGGCGACGGGCGGCGGAGATCAGCAGGCGCCTGGCGGTGGTGAGCAGCCAGGCCTCGGGATTTCGCGGCACGCCCTCCACAGGCCAGCGGGCGATGGCCCGGGCGAAGGCCTCCCCGAGCGCGTCCTCCGCCGCAGCCACGTCGCGCCAGCGCGCGGCCAGATAGGCGAGCAGACGGCCGTAGGAGGACCGCGCCGCTTCCTCCGCCGCGCGAACGGCCGTCGGCGGGTCCTCCCGGCTATCCATTCTCGCGGACGGGCCGTCAGGCGTTCTGCATGGCCAGGACGGGCCTGACCTCGATCGCCGAGACCGCCGCCGAGGGGCAGCGCGCGGCCCAGGCGAGGGCGCTGTCGAGGTCGGGCACGTCGATCACGTAGTAGCCGCCAAGCTGCTCCTTGGTGTCCGCGAAGGGGCCGTCCTGCACCTCCCGGGCGCCGTTGCGCAGGCGCAGCGTGGTCGCGGTCGGCGGCGGCTGCAGGCCGTTGCCGCCGACCATCACGCCGGCTTCGGCCAGGGCCTGGCTGTAGGCCGACCAGGCGCCCCAGTACTCCGGCGCGATCGCGGCGTTCTCCCGCTTGGCGAATTCGGAGGCGGGCTCGAATATCATCATCATGTACTGCACGTCTGTCACTCCTCGGTGTGGCGACGGGGACCGCCCCCGTCATGCTCCTACGACGCGGCGCGGCAGCCGGTTTCGACAGGAGCCCGAGAAATTGTCCGGTGCGGAACGAGAAAGGCCCCGGACGGGTATCCGGGGCCTTCGAGATGACAGCGGTCGGTGATCAGGGCCTTGGCGCGCGGCCCCGGACCAGATGCGTGATCAGCATGACCACGAACAGCACCAGGAAGATGAAGAAGATGATCTGGGCGATATCGGCCGCCACCGCGGCGATGCCGGTGAAGCCGAAGATGGCGGCGATCACCGCCACGGCCAGAAAGATGAGAGCCCACATAAGCATGACAACCTCCATGGATTCGCGCATGGACATGGTGTGCCTGCAGGCAATATCAACCGATTCCGCGTAGATGCCAACCCATGTTTTCTTTCCCGATAAATGGATCGGCATGAGTATTGGCGGTGCGATCATTCGGCTATCTCTGTGCCCATCCTGGAGGCCATGTACACAGGCAGACGCGAAACTGTCGCGGGATTGTCAACGACTTGATGGCATTGTCTGGCACGGGCCCTGCCGCGTGTCCGCGCGACTCGCGTGGATCCTGCAGGGTGGCCGCCCGCATCGCGGGGTGCGCGAGGGGGCAGGCAACTGGCTTTGGTGCTGTGGATATCTCTGGGGATGGTCGAGGAACGGATCGCGGTCGCCTTGAGGTTGATCGCGAGTTGCTGGCGACGCGGTCGCCGGCCGATCGGGCCGCGCGCCGGGGGGCGGTCGGCACGGTCACGGCTCTGCCGACATGCGCACACACAACCGGCACCCGCGACATCCGCAGGTCACGGACTGTCCGACGCCGCGGCCTTCCGCGCCGGCAAGCGGTTCCGGGGACCGGGCGCCGGCCGTCGGGTCGATGGTGGCCGGACAGATTGTCCATCCGCAGGGTCATGATTAAAATCATTTAATATCAATTGTATAAACGATAATTCTGAAATGGTGTATCAGCATGATTCAGGCTTGAGACCACGGTCCAGGACCAGTGGCGCGGTGCCACGGGTATGCCGGTCGGTACGAGACGTGGGTCCATCGGGCAGGGCATGACTGTCCGGGCTCGCCGATGCGCCTGGTGCCGCGGCCGGGGTCGTGATCGGCACATGGTGCGTCGCGCGACACAGCCGCTTCCGTGTGCCGGTGACATGCGGTAGTGACGGGGATGGCCACAGGGTCGCGACGGGTGGTGCGGACGCCCCTGTTGACAATCGCGGCCGGCGCCGGCGCAAGGGAGGGCAGCATCGATGGCGACGATCGGATTCATCGGCCTTGGCAACATGGGCGGGCCGATGGCGGCGAACCTGGTGAAGGCGGGCCACAATGTGCAGGGTTTCGACCTCGTTCCCGCCAATCTGGAGACCGCCGCCGGCCAGGGCGTGACGGCGAAGGCGTCGATCGCCGAGGCTGTCGCGGAGGCCACGGTCGTGGTCACCATGCTGCCGGCCGGGCAGGCGGTGCGCGTGGTCTACGAGGCCGATGGAGGCGTGCTGCCCTCTGCCGAGCCGGGCACGCTGCTGATCGACTGCTCGACCATCGACGTCGCGACGGCGCGCGCGGTGGCGCAGGCCGCGGCTGACGCGGGATTCCCGATGATCGACGCGCCGGTTTCCGGCGGCGTCGGCGGGGCCGAGGCGGGCACGCTGACCTTCATGGCGGGCGGTCCGGAGACGGCCTGCGAGGCGGCCCGGCCGATCCTCGAGGCGATGGGCAGGACCATCGTGCGCGCCGGCGAGGCCGGGGCCGGGCAGGCGGCGAAGATCTGCAACAACATGGTGCTGGGCATCTCCATGCTGGCGGTTTCGGAGGCCTTCGCGCTGGCCGACCGGCTGGGGCTCGACCGCCAGCGCCTGTTCGACATCGCCTCGAAGAGTTCCGGCCAGTGCTGGTCGCTGACGACCTATTGCCCGGTGCCGGGGCCGGTGCCGACGTCGCCCGCCAACCGCGACTACCAGCCGGGCTTCACCGCGGCGATGATGCTGAAGGATCTGCGCCTGGCGCAGGAGGCGGCGAACGCCGCCGGCGCCGCCACGCCGCTGGGCGCGGAGGCCACGGCCCTCTATTCGATGTTCGTGAACCAGGGCGAGGGCGGCACCGACTTCTCCGGCATCTTCAAGATGATCAGCGCGCAAGGCTGAGCCGTCTGGCATCGCGAGGCGGTCTGCCTCGTCCGAATGGCAGATGTGTTCAATAATTTCGTGGCGGCCCGGAACCAACGATCCAGGCCTCCTGTTTGGGGTGCGTAGTGCGAGAGCGATCGCAGCAACCTCATTCTGGAGGACAGATCAATGCGTAAACTGTTAGCGACCACGGCCCTTGTGGCCCTGATGAGCGCGCCCACCCTGGCCCAGACGGAGACGTCGGGCGATGCCGAGACCAGGTCCTACCTGTCGATCACCGACACGGTGACCCTGGACGCGAACGCCCAGGGCTACCTGGCGTCCAACCTCATGGGTCTCAGCGTCTATACCTCGGAAGCCGAGAACGCCGAGGCGATCGGCGACGTCAACGACGCGCTGATCGGCGAGGATGGCACGGTGCATGCCGTGATCCTCGGCGTCGGCGGCTTCATCGGCGTCGGCGAGAAGGACGTGGCGGTCGATTTCAACCGCCTGTCGATCGTCGAGACCGCCGAGGGCGAGTTCCGCGTGATCTCCGACGTCTCGGCGGAGGAGCTCGAGGCGGCGGAGCCGTTCGAGCCGGCCGAGCACGACACCATGGCCTCCGACCAGCAGAGCGACGAGGGCGAGATGGTCGAGGAGGACCAGACCGCCGCGGACGCCACCACCGAGGAGCCGGTGGCCGAGGACGGTACCGACCAGCAGATGGCCGAGGAGCCGGTGACCGAGGAAGGCACCGACCAGCAGATGGCCGAGGAGCCGGTGACCGAGGAAGGTACCGACCAGCAGATGGCCGAGGACACCGCCGATCAGCCGATGACCGAGGATGCGGTTCCGCAGGAGGAGGTCGCCTCGGACGATGTCGTGGCCGACAATCCCTTCGCCAACATGACGCAGGTCGAGACCGGCACGATCGACACCGACAACCTGATCGACGCCGAGGTCTACAGCTCGGAGAACGAGTATGTCGGCGATGTCGGCAACGTCGTGCTGACCGCTGACGGCACCGTCGACGTGGTGATCGTCGATGTCGGCGGCTTCCTGGGCCTGGGCGAGAAGCCCGTCGCCGTCGGCTTCAGCGAGGTGGAGATCTACCAGGACGAGGACGGCTACATCTACATCTCCACGCCGTTCACCGAGGCGCAGTTCGACGAGGTCCCGGCCTATGAGCAGGAGGCCTACACCGAGGACCGCGACACCATGCGGCTGTCGCCGGAAGGCTGACCCGGCGGACCTGTCAGGTCCCTGAGGTCAATGGAAAGGGCCCGCGGTCGACACCGCGGGCCCGTCTTCGTTCCGGACCGCAATGGCGAGCGCGATCAGCCGAAGGCGTTGAGACCGGTCTGGGCACGGCCGAGGATGAGGGCGTGCACGTCGTGCGTTCCCTCATAGGTGTTGACCGCCTCCAGGTTCATGACGTGGCGGATGACGTGATATTCGTCCGCCACGCCGTTGCCGCCATGCATGTCGCGGGCGATCCGGGCGATGTCGAGCGCCTTGCCGCAATTGTTGCGCTTCATCAGGCTGATGGCCTCCGGCGCGGCGGTGCCGGCGTCCTTCATGCGGCCGAGCTGCAACGCGCCTTGCAGGCCGAGCGTGATCTCGGTCTGCATGTCCGCCAGCTTCTTCTGGATCAGCTGGGTGTTGGCGAGCGGCCGGCCGAACATCTTGCGCTCCATGGTGTAGGCGCGCGCGGCATGCCAGCAGAACTCCGCCGCACCCATCGCGCCCCAGGCGATGCCGAAGCGGGCGTTGTTGAGACAGGAGAAGGGCCCCTTCAGCCCCTTGACGTTGGGCAGCAGGTTCTCCTCCGGCACCTCGACATCGTCCATGACGATCTCGCCGGTGACCGAGGCGCGCAGCGAGAACTTGCCCTCGATCTTCGGCGCGGTGAGGCCCTTCATCCCCTTTTCCAGGATGAAGCCGCGGATATCGCCCTCGTCATCCTTGGCCCAGACCACGAAGACGTCGGCGATGGAGGAGTTGGTGATCCACATCTTGGCGCCGGACAGGCGATAGCCGCCGCCGGACTTCTTCGCCCGGGTCTTCATGGCGCCGGGGTCGGAGCCGGCATCGGGCTCGGTCAGGCCGAAGCAGCCGACCCACTCGCCGCTGGCCAGCTTGGGCAGGAATTTCTTGCGCTGGCTCTCCGAACCGAAGGCGTAGATCGGGTACATGACCAGCGAGGACTGCACCGACATGGCCGAGCGGTAGCCGCTGTCGACGCGCTCCACCTCGCGGGCGATCAGGCCGTAGCAGACATAGTTGACGCCGGCGCAGCCATAGTCCTCCGGCAGGGTGGCGCCGAGGAAGCCGAGCTCGCCCATCTCGTTCATGATCTCGCGGTGGAACACCTCGTGCCGGTTGGCCTCCAGCACCCGGGGCATGAGCTTTTCCTGGCAGTAGGCATGGGCCGCTTCGCGGATCATGCGCTCGTCCTCGCTGAGCTGCTCGTCGAGGCGCAGCGGGTCTTCCCAGTTGAAGCTCGGCCGCAGGTTGGCGGGCTTGGTATCGGCGGATGGTGCGGCGGTCATCGAAGCGCTCCTCGGCACGGCGGGACGGTGAATTTATTTTAAGCCTAAAATAAAGGGCCGACCTTGGCTTGTCATGCCCCATTTCGCCGACACCATAGCGCATCGCGCGGCAAACCGGCACGCCCCGGCGTTCTCGACCGCCGGGGTCGCCCTTGCCAGGGCCAGCCTGGCCGGGGTCCGGCGGCAGGGTTGCAATGGTGCGGGCGAGGCATGAGCGCCCGGCATGACACCAAATCTTGTGTCGCTTCGGCCGTGCGGCAACAATAACCCCTCGAATTTCCGTTCCCGCTGAGGCAGTCTTCGTCCGATGGCCAGCCCCGTCGCCCTCGCATCCGATCACGCCGGCTTCGACCTCAAGGCGCAGCTGGCAACCCATCTGCGCGACCAGGGTGTGGAGGTCCTCGACCTTGGCACGCTGGAGAACAAATCCGTCGACTACCCGGATTTCGGGCGCCGGATGGGCGAGGCGATCGCCGCCGGCGAGGCCGAGCGCGGCGTGGTCATCTGCGGGACCGGGATCGGCATCTCGATCGCGGCGAACCGGAACCCGGCCGTGCGCGCGGCGCTGTGTCACGACGTGACGAGCGCGCGGCTGTCCCGCGAGCACAACGATGCGAACGTCCTCGCGCTCGGCGCCCGGCTGATCGGGCCGGAAGTCGCCCGGGACTGCCTGGACGTTTTCCTGAAGACCGCCTACCAAGGCGGCCGTCACGACCGCAGGGTCGCCAAGCTTTCCGCCGTGTAGTCCGCTGCATGGCCATGCGCCCGCCACCGCGAGACCGATCGCGCCGGATCGGCGCCGGGGCAGGGCGCGCCCCGACCAAGGGGCAGAACAGAAGGGATATGTTTCACCGATGAACAGCACGTCACCCGAGGCCCGGTCCGTCTTCGACTCCTTCTTCCACGATCAGCTCGCCGAGCGCGATCGCGAGGTGTTCGACGCGATCGGCGACGAGCTGCAGCGCCAGCAGGAGCAGATCGAGCTGATCGCCAGCGAGAACATCGTCTCGCGCGCCGTGCTCGAGGCCCAGGGCTCGGTCCTGACCAACAAGTACGCCGAGGGCTATCCGGGCCGCCGCTACTATGGCGGCTGTGAATTCGTCGACGTGGCCGAGAGCCTGGCCATCGACCGCGCCCGCAAGCTGTTCGGCTGCGAATACGCCAACGTGCAGCCCCATTCGGGCGCGCAGGCCAACCAGACGGTGATGCTGGCGCTGACCAAGCCCGGCGACACCATCATGGGCCTGTCGCTGGCCGCCGGCGGCCATCTGACCCACGGCGCCCCGCCCAACCTGTCGGGCAAGTGGTTCAACGCCGTCAGCTATGGCGTGCGCAAGCAGGACGCGCTGATCGACTACGACGTGCTGGCGGACATGGCGCGCGAGCACAAGCCCAAGCTGATCATCGCCGGCGGCTCGGCCTATCCGCGCGAGATCGACTTCAAGCGCTTCCGCGAGATCGCCGACAGCGTCGGTGCCTTTCTGATGGTCGACATGGCGCACTTCGCCGGCCTGGTCGCCGGCGGCGTGCACCCGAGCCCGCTGCCGCACGCCCATGTGGTGACCACGACCACGCACAAGACGTTGCGCGGCCCGCGCGGCGGCATGGTGCTGTCGAACGATCTGGACCTCGGCAAGAAGTTCAACTCGGCGCTGTTCCCGGGGCTGCAGGGCGGTCCGCTGATGCATGTCATCGCGGCGAAGGCGGTGTCCTTCGGCGAGGCGCTGACGCCCGCGTTCAAGGCCTATGCCCGCGCGGTCGTCGACAACGCCAAGACGCTTGCGGCGACGTTGCAGGAGGGCGGCCTCGACATCGTCTCGGGCGGCACCGACACCCATCTGGCGCTGGTCGATCTGCGGCCGAAGGGGCTGACCGGCAACATCGCGGAAACCTCGCTGGAGGCCGCCGGCATCACCTGCAACAAGAACGGCGTGCCGTTCGACCCGGAAAAGCCGACGGTGACCTCCGGCGTGCGCGTCGGCAGCCCGGCGGCGACCACCCGCGGTTTCGGCCAGGCGGAGTTCCGCCAGGTCGGCGAGATGATCGTCGAGGTGCTGGACGGGCTGGCGGCGAACCGCGAGGACAACAGCGCCGTGGAGAACGCGGTGCGCGAGCGGGTCAAGGCGCTGACCGGCCGCTTCCCGATCTACGGCTAGGATTGGCGGCGGGTCATCGAGGGACGAACGAGGATAGGGGGCAGGGCGATGCGGTGTCCTTTCTGCGGACATGACGATACGCAAGTGAAGGACTCGCGTCCGACCGAAGACAATTCCGCCATCCGCCGCCGCCGCTTCTGCCCGGCCTGCGGAGCCCGCTTCACCACCTTCGAGCGGGTGCAGATCCGCGAGCTGACAGTGGTGAAGACCAACGGTTCGCGCGAGCCGTTCGACCGGGAGAAGCTGTTCCGCTCGCTGAAGATTGCCCTGCGCAAGCGCGACATCGCGACGGAGCGGGTCGAGCGGCTGGTCAACTCGATGACCCGGCAGCTGGAGAGCTCCGGCGAGACCGAGATCCCGTCCAAGGTGATCGGCGAGATGGTGATGCGCCAGCTCGCCGCCCTCGATAAGGTCGCCTATGTGCGCTACGCCTCGGTCTACAAGGATTTCCGCGAGCCCGGAGAGTTCACGGAGTTCGTGGACCAGCTGAAGCTGGACGCCGATGGCGTCGCCGACTGACGGCGCCACCGCGGAGCGCCCCGAACCGGAAGACCCGCACTTCATGGCCATGGCGCTCGCCCTGGCCCGCCGGGGGCTGGGCCGGGTCGCCCCCAACCCGGCGGTCGGCTGCGTGATCGTCGCCGAGGGACGGGTCGTCGGCCGGGGCTGGACCCAGCCCGGCGGCAGGCCGCATGCCGAGACCGAGGCGCTGGCCAGGGCCGGTGCGGCGGCCCGGGGTGGGACCGCCTATGTCTCGCTGGAGCCCTGCGCCCACCACGGACGGACGCCGCCCTGCGCCGAGGCGCTGGTGGAAGCCGGCATAGCCCGGGTGGTGACGGCGTTGCGCGACCCCGATCCGCGCGTCGACGGCGGCGGCATCGCCCGGCTGCGCGAGGCCGGCCTCCGGGTGACCGAGGGGGTCGGCGCGGTGGCCGCCGCCGCCGTCAATCGCGGCTTCCTCGCCCGCATCCGCGAGGGCCGTCCCTATGTGGCCCTGAAGCTGGCCTCCTCGCTCGACGGCCGCATCGCCACCCCTGGCGGCGAGAGCCGCTGGATCACCGGTCCGGAGTCCCGGGCCTGGGCGCACGGGCTCAGGGCGCGCTACGACGCCATCATGGTGGGCAGTGGCACGGCGCTGGCCGACGATCCCGATCTCGGTTGCCGTCTGCCGGGACTCGCCGACCGGTCGCCGGTGCGTATCGTGGTCGACCGCCGCCTGCGTCTGCCGCTGACATCCCGCCTGGTGGCGACGGCGGCGACCCGGCCGACCTGGCTGGTCACCGCGCCGGGCAACGACCGCACGCGTCTCGACGGCTACCGGCAGGCGGGCGTGGAGGTGATCGAGACCGGCGACGGCCATGCCGAGCTGCCCTCGCCGGCGGCGGTGCTGGCGGCGCTGGCGGAGCGCGGTATCACACGCGTGCTGGTGGAGGGAGGCGCCCATCTCGCCGCGGCGCTGATCGGCGCCCATCTCGTCGACCGCATCTACTGGTTCCAGGCGCCGTTCGTCATCGGTGGCGACGGCCATCCGGCGGTGGCGGGCCTGGCGCTGGAGCGGCTGGCGGAGGCCTTCAACCTGCCGCTCGCCCGGCAGCTGCGGCTGGGCGTCGACACGCTGGGCATATTCGATGCCATGGGGCTGGCCGATGTCCCCTGACGGTGCCTCCGCCGAGGCGGCGATCGCCCGGGCGCTGGCCGGGTTCGACGATGGCGGGTTCCACGACGCCCTGGCACGCCGGGTCGCCTTGCCGACGGTGGCGGCCGACGCCGAGCGCGGCCACCCGGCGATCCGTGCCTATCTGGACCGGGAGATGCGTCCGTCGCTCGAGGCGCTGGGCTGCACCGTGCGCGAGGTCGCCAATTCGGAGGCGCCGGGCTCGCCGCTGCTGATCGGCGCCAGGGACGAGGATCCGGGCCTGCCGACGGTGCTGTGCTACGGCCATGCCGACGTGGTGCCGGGCATGGAAGGTGCCTGGTCGGACGGCCGCGATCCCTGGCGCCTGACGCGGGTGGGCGAGCGCTGGTACGGCCGGGGCACGGCCGACAACAAGGGGCAGCACTCCATCGTCCTCGCCGCCCTGGCGGCGGTGCTGGCGACGCGCGGCCGGCTCGGCTTCAACCTGCGCTGGCTGATCGATGCCTCCGAGGAGACCGGCTCGCCCGGGCTGCGCGCCATCTGCCTGGCCGAGCGGGCGGCCATCCAGGCCGATTTCGTGCTCGCCTCCGACGGGCCGCGTCTCGATCCGGAGCGGCCGACGCTGGTGCTGGGCACGCGCGGCGCGGTCAACTTCGCGCTGCGCCTGAAGCTGCGCGAGGGCGGGCTGCATTCCGGCAATTGGGGCGGCCTCGCCCGCAATCCGGCGACGATCCTGGCCAACGCCCTGGCGGCGATCATCGACGCCCAGGGCCGCTGCGCGGTGGCGGCCTGGGCACCCGACAGCCTGACCGACGAGATCCGCGCCGCGCTTTCCGGCATCGAGCCGCGGGGCGAGCATGTCGATCCGACCTGGGGGGCCGAGGGGCTGACGCCGGCGGAACGGGTCTTCGGCTGGAACACCTTCGAGGTGCTGGCGCTGGGCGCGGGCGACCCGGTCGCGCCGGTCAACGCCATCCCGCCGCAGGCCGTGGCGCAGTGTCAGATCCGCACCGTCGTGGGCACCGACGTGCCGGCGCTGCTGCCGGCGCTGCGGCGCTTCCTCGACGAGCGGGGCTTCGCCGAGGTGGCGATCGAGGCGGCGGAGGAGCCGATGTTCCGGGCCACCAGGCTGTCTCCGGCCGACCCGCTGGCCCGCCTGGTGGCCGACGAGATGGCGGCGATCAGCGGCCGGCCGACGGCGGTGCTGCCCAATGCCGGCGGTTCCCTGCCGACCGACGTGTTTGCCGACGACCTCGGCATGCCCACCTTGTGGGTGCCGCACAGCTATACCGGCTGCGGCCAGCACGGGCCGGACGAGCACCTTCTGGAGCCGGTCGCGCGGGAGGGGCTGGCGATCATGACCGGCCTGTTCTGGCGGCTCGGCCAGGGCTTGCCGGCGGGCGTTCTGGCGCGCCGTGAATAGCGTTTCATTCGAGGAAGTTGCACGGTCATGTTCACAGGAATTATCAGCGATGTCGGCCGCCTCGCGGCGATCGAGGAGCGGGGCGACAGGCGCCTCGTGATCGAGACCCGCTTCGATACCGCGACCATCGATCTCGGCGCTTCCATCGCCTGCGACGGGGTCTGCCTGACGGTGGTCGAGCGGTCGCCGGGCCGCTTCGCCGTCGATGCCTCTGCCGAAACCCTGTCGAAGACCACGATCGGCGGCTGGCGCGAGGGCCGGCGGCTCAACCTGGAGCGCGCGATGCGGCTCGGCGACGAGATCGGCGGGCACCTGGTCTACGGCCATGTCGACGGGCTGGCGACGGTCGTCTCGGCGGAGCCGGAAGGCGGCTCGGTGCGCTGGCGGTTCGTCGTGCCGGAGGGGCTCGCCCGCTTCATCGCGCCGAAGGGATCGGTGGCGCTGAACGGTGTCTCGCTGACGGTCAACGAAGTCGAGGGCGGCGTCTTTGGCGTCAACATCATCCCGCACACCCAGGCGATGACCACCTTCGTGGCGCCCGGCGAGGATCGGCCGGACGAGGGGTGGGGCGTGCGCGTCGGCGATCCGGTAAATCTTGAGGTGGACATGCTGGCGCGCTATGTCGCCCGCCTGAACGAGTGGTCGGAGCACCAGGGATGAACACCGCCGGCGGTCCGGAACCGGGCATCGTCTCCAAGGCCAGCATCGCGCGCGCCATGGAGCAGCGGCTGAGCGCGGAGGACCAGGAATTCCTCTCGCCCATAGAGGACATCATCGAGGAGGCCCGCCAGGGCCGCATGTTCATCCTGGTCGACGACGAGGACCGGGAGAACGAGGGCGATCTGGTGATCCCGGCGGAGAAGGCGGACGCCGAGGCGATCAACTTCATGGCCAAGCACGGCCGCGGACTGATCTGTCTGGCGCTGGAGCGCGGGCGTATCGAGCGGCTCGGCCTGCCGCTGATGGAGCAGACCAACGCCTCGCGCCATGGCACCGCCTTCACGTTGTCGATCGAGGCGAAGGAGGGGGTAACGACCGGCATCTCCGCCGCCGACCGGGCGCGCACGGTGGCCGTGGCCATCGACCCGGCCATGGGACGCGACGACCTGGCAACGCCGGGCCATGTCTTCCCGCTGCTGGCCCGCGACGGCGGCGTGCTGGTGCGGGCCGGCCATACCGAGGCCTCGGTCGACCTGTCGCGGCTGGCTGGGCTGAACCCGTCGGCGGTGATCTGCGAGATCATGAACGACGACGGCACCATGGCGCGGCTGCCCGATCTGGTGCGCTTCGCCCAGTATCACGGGCTGAAGGTCGGCACGATCGCCGACCTGATCCGCTACCGCCGGCGCCAGGAGCGCATGATCAGGCGCGAGGTGGAGAGCACGGTCGAGAGCCGCTATGGCGGCGACTGGCGCATGATCGTCTACGTCAACACGGTGCAGTATGCCGAGCACATCGCCCTGGTGAAGGGCGACATCTCGACCCCCGGGCCGGTGCTGGTGCGCATGCACGCGCTCAACGTGATGAGCGACGTGCTGGGCGTGGGCGGCGCGCCGTCGGGCGATTTGCAGACGGCGATGCGCCTGATCGGCGAGGAGGGGCGCGGCGTCGTGGTGCTGATCCGCGAGCCCCGGCCCGACAGCCTGACCCGGCGGCTCAACGCCCTGGAGGCGGGCGAGGACGTGCCGCGCTCGGGCAAGCCGGAATTGCGGGACTACGGCATCGGCGCGCAGATCCTGCTCGACCTCGGCGTTCACCACATGGAACTCCTGTCGAATACGGACAAGACGATCATCGGCCTGGAAGGCTATGGTCTGACCATCACCGGCCGACGGCCGATCAACCTCTGACGACGAGCTGGCGATGGCTGAAGCCCCGCACGTGCTGATCGTGGAAGCGCGCTTCTACGAGGACATCTCCGACGAGCTGTTCGCCGGCGCCAAGGAGGCGCTGGACGACGCCGGGGCGACGCATCAGCGCGTCTGGGTGCCCGGCGCCTTCGAGATCCCCTCCGCGATCGCCATGGCGGCCGATACCGAGCGCTATGACGGCTTCGTCGCGCTGGGCTGCGTGATCCGCGGTGAGACCTCGCACTACGACTATGTCTGCGGCGAGAGCGCGCGCGGGCTGCAGGACCTGGCGATCAAGCGGCGGCTGCCGATCGGCTACGGCATCCTGACCGTCGAGAACGACGCGCAGGCCTGGGCGCGGGCGAGGCGGACGGAGAAGAACAAGGGCCGCGACGCCGCGGAGGCCTGCCTGGCCATGGTGTCGCTGCGCCGCCAGCTGGCCGGCATCGATCCCTGAGCCCGCCTTCCCAACCGATCACCCGAGGTACCAGTTTCCTTCCGATGACCAGCGAGCAGACCACATCGGCGACGGCGAAGCGATCGGCCGCGCGGCTCTACGCGGTGCAGGCGCTCTACCAGATCGCCCAGGCCGAGCAGCAGGTGAACGACGTCCTGAAGGATTTCGTGCGCTACCGGCTGGGTGCCGAGCTGGAGGGCGAGCGCATGATCGACCCCGATCGGCCGCTGTTCGGCGAGATCGTGCGGGGCGTGGCGGCCCGCGAGGCGGACGTGGACGGGCTGTACGGCGCGGCGCTGGCCAAGGGCTATACGCCCGACCGGCTGGAACTGCTGCTGCGCCTGATCCTGCGCGCCGGCACCTGGGAGCTGCTGGAGAAGCCCGGCACCGACGCCCGCATCATCATCACCGACTATGTCGACCTGGCGCATGCCTTCTTCGCCGGCAAGGAACCGGGGATCGTGAACGCGGTGCTGGACCGGGTGGCGCGGACGCTGCGCCCGGAGGAGATGACGGCCGCCCGCTGAGCGACGGGGGAGGGAGAGCCATGGCCGACAGGCTGGGCGAGTTCGACCGCATCGCGACCTATTTCGCGCCGCTGGCGACCGATGCGGGCGCGGCCGGCTTGGCGGACGATGCCGCCGTCTTCGCCCTGCCGGCCGGTACCGAGGCCGTCGTCACCACCGACGCCATGGTCGAAGGCGTCCACTATCTCAAGGGCGAGGATCCGGCCCGGCTGGCGCGCAAGCTGCTGCGCGTCAACCTGAGCGACCTGGCGGCCAAGGGCGCCAGCCCCCGCCACTATCTGCTGACGCTGGCACTGCCCAGGCCGGTCGGGGAGGACTGGATCGCGCGGTTCGCCGAGGGCCTGGCGGCGGACCAGGAGCGGTACGGCATCGCCCTGCTCGGCGGCGATTCGGTGTCGACCGAGGGCCCGGCCCTGCTGTCGGTCACCATGACCGGGACGCTGCCGGCCGGCAGCTGCCTCCGGCGGTCCGGCGCCCGGCCGGGAGACGCGCTCTGGGTCACCGGCACGCTGGGCGATGCCGTGCTGGGGCTCGCCATCCTGCAGGGACGGCTGATGGCAACGCCAGAAACCGCCGCCCATCTCACCAGCCGCTACCACCTTCCCGAGCCGCCGGTGGCGCTGGGTCCCGACCTGATCGGCGTCGCCGGCGCGGCGATGGACGTGTCCGACGGGCTCGGCGGCGATGTCGCGCACATCGCCCGGGCGAGCGGCGTCGCCATCGACGTGGCGCTCGACAGCCTGCCGCTCTCCGACCACGCCGCGGCGCTGATCGCCGAGGATCTCGACCTCTTCCTGCAGGCGGCCTCGGGCGGCGACGACTACCAGATCCTGTTCACCGCACCGCCGGACCGGGCTTCGGCCATCGCCGCGCTCGCCACCCGCCATGGCGTCGCCATCACGCGCATCGGCACGGTGCGGGAAGGCGAGGGGGTCCGCTTCCTGGGACGGGACGGCGCGATCGAGGAACGGCTGACGGGCTGGCGCCACTACTGACCCGGACGCGGCATTGTCCCGATACGGCGTCCGCCGCATGGCCGGTGTGCCGGGCAGCCGCTTGCCGGATGGCACGGCTGTCGCCCATGGTGCCGCCATCATGAGCAAGGCATCGCGCGATCCGACCATCCTGAATGTCGGCCTGCTGGCGACCTCGATGGCGCTGGGCATGTCGGCGACTTCGATGATGATGATCATCTCGGGCCTGGTCGGCTACAGCCTGGCGGAGGACAAGAGCCTGGCGACCCTGCCGCTGGGCCTCACCTTCGTGGCGGTGATGCTGACCACCATCCCGGCCTCGCTGATCATGCGGCGGATCGGCCGGCGCGCGGGCTTCTCCATCGGCGCGGCGATCGGCGTCGCCGGCGCGCTGGTCGCCGGGCTCGCCGTCTGGTCGAGCGACTTCTGGCTGTTCGCGCTGGGCTCCGCGCTGATCGGCGTGCAGAACGGCGTCACGCAGCTCTACCGCTTCGCCGCCGCCGACACCGCCTCGGAGAGCTTTCGGTCCAAGGCGATCAGCCTGGTGCTGGCTGGCGGCGTGATCGCGGCGGTGCTGGGGCCGGAACTGGCCAACCAGACCCGCGCGCTGTTCGCGGACTATCTGTTCCTGGGCTGCTACATCGCCACCGCCGCGCTCTATCTGCTGGTGATGGTGGTGCTGCAGTTCATCCGCATCCCCAACCTGACCGCCGCGCAGCGCGCCGATCACGGTCGGCCGCTCAAGGAGATCACGCGGCAGCCGCTGTTCGTGGTGGCGGTGCTGTCGGCGGCCATCGGCTACGGCATGATGACGCTGCTGATGACCTCGACGCCGCTGGCGATGGACCACTACGCGCACAGTTTCGAGGACACCGCCTGGGTGATCCAGTGGCATGCGCTGGCCATGTTCGCGCCCAGCTTCATCACCGGCACGCTGATCAAGCGCCTGGGCGTGCAGACGATCATCCTGACCGGCTGCCTGCTGAACGCCGGGGCCATCACGCTCGGCCTGATCGACGTCGGCGTGTGGGAATTCTGGGGCTCGCTGGCGCTGCTCGGCCTCGGCTGGAACTTCATGTTCATCGGCGGCACCACCATGGCGACGGAGTGCTACCGGCCGGAGGAACGCAACAAGGTGCAGGCGATCAACGACTTCGTCGTCTTCTCCGTCGTCGCCTTCGCCTCGCTGTCGTCCGGCGTGCTGCACGCCACGCTGGGCTGGCAGGCCGTGGTGATCGGCGTCATGCCGTTCCTCGGCGTGGTCGTGCTCGCCAATCTCTGGCTTCTGGCGCGCGGCCGGAACCGCGTCACCGGCGGCGCCGCGCAGGGGGCGGACTGATCCGCTCCCCCGGCGGAATCGGATGACCGTTATTCATAACGCGCGCCGCACGATCAGTTGCAATGTCGTGACGCTTCCGGCATTTTCCGCCCGCCTTTCCCACCCGTGACGGTGTCTCGCTTCTTCAGGTGACTCGCATCTCCGTCGTAACGGCGGGGCGGGAAGGGGTCCAACCAAGAAGGCAGGCATTAGGGGACAAATATGACCGCCGTTCTTCTCATCATCACCCTGGTGTGCGGGGCGCTCGCGATCGCCTATGGCGTGTGGGCGTCGCGGTCCGTGCTCTCCGCGAGCCCGGGCAGCGAGCGCATGCAGCAGATCGCCGGCGCCATCCAGGAAGGCGCCAGCGCCTATCTGAAGCGCCAGTACACCACCATCGCCGTGGTCGGCGTGCTGATCTTCATCCTCGGCTTCGTGCTGCTGGGCTGGGAGGTCGCGGTCGGCTTCGCCATCGGCGCCATCCTGTCGGGCGTCGCCGGCTTCATCGGCATGAACGTGTCGGTGCGCGCCAATGTGCGCACGACGCAGGCCTCGGCCGATGGCGGTCTCGCCGCCGGCCTGTCGATCGCCTTCAAGTCGGGCGCGGTGACGGGCATGCTGGTGGCCGGCCTGGCGCTGCTGGCGATCGCGGTCTATTTCGGCTTCCTCTTGGCCATCGGCAACGAGGCGGGCAGCCGGACCGTGGCCAACTCGCTGATCGGCCTCGCCTTCGGCGCCTCGCTGATCTCCATCTTCGCGCGACTGGGCGGCGGCATCTTCACCAAGGGCGCGGATGTCGGCGCGGATCTGGTGGGCAAGGTCGAGGCGGGCATCCCCGAGGACGACCCGCGCAATCCGGGCGTGATCGCGGACAATGTGGGCGACAATGTCGGCGACTGCGCCGGCATGGCGGCCGACCTGTTCGAGACCTACGTGGTCACCGTCGGCGCCACGATGGTGCTGGCCTCCATCCTGTTCAGCGCCACCGCGGTGGTGCCGGAGATGATGCTCTACCCGCTGCTGATCGGCGGCGTGTGCATCCTCTCCTCGATCGCCGGCACCTTCGCCGTGCGCCTCGGCCCGTCGAAGTCGATCATGGGCGCGCTCTACAAGGGCCTGGCGGTCACCGGCCTGTTGTCGATCCCCGGCATCGTCGTCGCCAACCTGCTGTCGGTCGGCTTCGGCTCGCCCTTCGAGGGTGCGCCGTTCGAGGGCTGGGCGCTGATGGTCTGCGCCTTCATCGGCCTCGCCATCACCGGCGTGATCGTGGTCATCACCGAGTATTACACCGGCACCGGCTACCGGCCGGTGAAGTCGATCGCCAAGGCGTCGGAGACCGGCCACGGCACCAACATCATCCAGGGCCTCGCCGTCTCCATGGAGGCGACCGCCCTGCCGGTGATCGTGATCGTGGCGGGTGTGCTGTCGACCTACGCGCTGGGCGGCCTCTACGGCATCGGCATCGCGGTGACCGCCATGCTGGCGCTGGCCGGCATGATCGTCGCGCTCGACGCCTTCGGCCCGGTCACCGACAATGCCGGCGGCATCGCCGAGATGGCCGACCTGGACAGCTCGGTGCGCGAGACCACCGACGCGCTCGACGCGGTGGGCAACACCACCAAGGCGGTGACCAAGGGCTACGCCATCGGCTCCGCCGGTCTCGGCGCGCTGGTGCTGTTCGCGGCGTACACGGAGGATCTCGCCTTCTACTTCTCCGACGTGCCCGTCAACTTCTCGCTGCAGAACCCCTACGTGGTGATCGGCCTGTTCATCGGTGGCCTGCTGCCCTACCTGTTCGGCGCCATGGGCATGATGGCGGTCGGCCGGGCCGGCGGCGCGGTGGTGAACGAGGTTCGCCGCCAGTTCCGCGAGGACAAGGGCATCATGGACGGCACCTCGAAGCCGGACTATGCGCGCTGCGTGGACATGCTGACCAAGGCGGCGATCAAGGAGATGGTGGTGCCCTCGCTGCTGCCGCTGCTCTCCCCGATCGTGCTGTTCCTGATCATCGGCTGGATCGGCGGGCAGGGGGCGGCCTTCTCCGCGCTCGGCGCCATGCTGCTGGGCGTGATCGTCACCGGCCTGTTCGTCGCCCTGTCGATGACCGCGGGCGGCGGTGCCTGGGACAACGCGAAGAAGTACATCGAGGACGGCAATCACGGCGGCAAGGGCTCCGAGGCCCACAAGGCCGCGGTGACCGGCGACACCGTCGGCGATCCCTACAAGGACACCGCCGGCCCGGCCGTCAACCCGATGATCAAGATCACCAACATCGTGGCGCTTCTGCTGCTGGCCGTGCTGGCGCACTGACCGGCCAGTCAACCCAAGGCCACCTTGGAGCCCCGGCGCGGCGACGCGCCGGGGCTTTTCTTTTTCGAGCGCCAGCGAGGACCGCCGGCGGTCCCGGGTCCGCGAGGCGGCAGGTCGCGCCGCATCACGCCCGGGACGACAACTTCTTGCAGCAATTAGAATGATGTTTCGTCGTCCCGGCCGACAGGAGAGAGAGCCGGGACCGGCCTGGCGTCCTCGCCGTTGACGAGGCAGGCAAGGACCGGACATGTGTCCCGAAGCGGTGGCGGGCCGTGCCCGCGTGAACCGGTCCGCGCCTGCTTTGGTTGATTTCGCGGATTTGTCGTCTTCGGCCGACTTGTCCGGGCTGGCCGCCGCACCACCCTGATTACATCTCGACAACCCAGGAGGGTGGCATGCCCCGACGTTCACCCGTGATCGCCGCGCTGGCCGCCGCGTTCACCCTGGCTGCCGCGCCGGCGGCCGATGCCTGCACGCGCGCCGTCTATCTCGGTCCGGAGGACCGGGTGCTGACCGGCCGCAGCATGGACTGGAAGCTGCCCATCGTGAGCAATCTCTGGGTGTTCCCGCGCGGCATGGAGCGAGACGGCGCGGCCGGCGAGCGCTCGGTCGAGTGGACCTCGCGCTTTGGCAGCCTGGCGGTGTCGGGCTACGACATCGCGACGGCCGACGGCATGAACGAGGCCGGCCTCGTGGTGAACCTGCTGTGGGAGGTGGAGGCGACCTATCCGGAGGATGACGGGGTCACGCCGCGCATCTCGCTGTCGGTCTTCCCGCAATACCTGCTCGACCGCTACGCCACGGTGACCGAGGCGGTGACGGACCTGCGCCAGAACCCGGTACAGGTCGCTGGCGGAGAGGTGCCGGTCGGCCCGCCCGGCCGCGCGGCAACGGTGCATGTCTCGATGTCGGACGCCACCGGCGACAGCGCCATCATCGAGTTCGTCGACGGCGAGATGGTGATCTGGCACGACCGCAGCTACCAGATCATGACCAACGAGCCGACCTACGACCGGCAGCTGGCGATCCTCGATTACTGGCGCGGCGTCAATCCGCGCGAGTTCATGCCCGGAACGGTGCGGGCGACGGACCGTTTCGTGCGCGCCCATTTCTACATCAACGCCGTGGAGCAGACGGCCGACGCCCGCGGGGCGGCCGCCGCCGTCTTCAGCGTCATCCGTCAGGTTTCCGTGCCGTGGGGGATCAGCATCGCCGACCAGCCCAACCTGTCGACGACGCGCTGGCGGGTCGTGGCGGACCATCTGGACCTGCGCTACTACGTGGAGTCCGTCACCTCGCCCAGCGTCTTCTGGGTCGACCTCGACAATCTGGACTTCGCCGAGGGCGCGGAGGTGATGCGCCTCGACCTCGGCATCGACATGGAACGCGTGCTTGCCGGCGAGAATTCGGCCAGCTTCGAGCCGGCCCAGCCCTTCACCTTCCAGCCCGCCGATTGAGCGGGTTCGCGCGGCGGCCGGTCAGGGGGGCCGCGAAGCGGCACGTCGCGCCGCATCGCGCACGGGACGACGAGGATGTCTGTTAGTGCCCTGATTTTCTTGTCGTTCCCGCGAAAGCGGGAATCCCGACCGGCAGTGCGTTTCGCCCGGGCGGCCTGGCTCCCCGATCAAGTCGGGGAGGACATGGACGGGGTGGGAGAGGACGGGCGGCCGGTCCCGGGTCTGCGACGCGGCACTGCGCGCCGCATCGCGCACGGGACGACGAGGATGTCTGTTAGTGCCCTGATTGCCTTGTCATTCCCGCGAAAGCGGGAATCCAGACCGGCGGTGCGTTTCGCCCGGGCGGCCTGGCTCCCCGATCAGGTCGGGGAGGACATCGGCGGGGTGGGAGAGGACGGGCGGCCGTCCGGATCAGATGCCGGTGCCGCGGGTGCCGATCGATTCGACCGCACCGCCGGCATCGAAGCGGCCGATATTGCCGAAGAGCTGCTCCAGGAGGCCGAGTTCCCGGCCCAGCGTCGGCGTCTCGCGCGACACCAGCGCGAATTCGCGGGCGTCGTCGAGGGTGAGCTGCTGCAGGCTGGCGACCCGGCCCTGCTCGTCGAACTGGACGCGCACGACGCGGCGCTCGACGACCTCGGGGGAGAGGAAGGCGAACTGCTCGGTCCGCTCGCCGATATAGTACCAGATGCCCTCGTCGAAGGTGGCCCGGGCGGTCGGCGGGCCGAGCGCGGCGATGACGTCGTCGGCGGTGCTCACGCCCTCCTGCACCTGGGCGAGATAGCGGTCCTCGACCAGATTGCCGCGCAGCGCGGAGGTGCCGCAGGCGGCGGTGGCGAGCGCCAGGGCCAGAATGCCCGCCTGCATGCCCACCCGCAGGCGCCCCCTGGGGCCGCCTTCCCTCAAACGCCGAATCATCATCCGAGACTGAGCCATCTTCTGGGTATCCCGTCGTGCCAGTGCCGCGCGGTGGCGCGGCGTGCGGTGGCGGCCGGTGGGGTCGGCGGTGCCGCGCCCGTGATCCGCCTCACATCTCCACGCCCCGGTGACCGCGCGATGGCGGTTGACCTCTCCGGGGCTGCTCCCCATGTTGGCAGGCCGCGCGCCGTCTTGCGAGAACCGGCTCGCGGTCCTTGTCAATCACGAGATGTGCCGCCCAGTCAATGCGTTTGCTGAACCGATGGAATGACGGTCGAGCCCGCCGGGCGGCAGCGCGTCGTGCCTACGAGGCCATTGTGGCGCAGGCGAGGCGGCCGTGGCTCTACACGGCGCAGGGCGTGCCGGACACGGCGGAGAGCCGCTACGAGGCGATCTGCCTCTACGCCACGCTGACGGTCGACAGGCTGCGGCGCGCCTGCCCGCGGGGCCATGCCCTGGCCGACACGCTTTTCCAGGTGATGTTCCGCGACATCGACGCCAATCTGCGCGAGCTGGGCGTGGGCGATCTGGCGGTGCCCAAGCGGGTGCGCCGGATGGGGCGCGCCTTCAACGGCAGGCTCGCCGCCTATACGGCCGCGCTGGCGCGGGACGACGCGGCGGCGCTGGGTGACGCGCTCGACCGCAACCTGTTCCGCGAGACCCATGTGGAACCGGAGGCGCTATCGGCCGTCGCCGGCCATGTCCTGGCGCAGCGCCGGGCCCTGGCCAGCCAGGCTGACGAGACGGTGCTCACCGGCGCGATCGCCTTCGTCGATGACGCCGAGGTGGCGGAGGCGGCGGCATGAGCGGCCACGCCCCGGCGGTGGAATTCTCCCGTCCCGTCAGGATCAGCGAGATCGACCGGCTGAAGGGCTTCGAGATCGAGGCGACCGCGGAGGAGCGCGAACGCCTTGCCCGGCGCTTCGGCCTGGAGGGGATCGACAGGCTGACGGCGACGGTGGACGTGCGCAAGGCGGGGCGGGGGCTCTACCGCGTCGCCGGCCGGCTGACCGCCGAGATTCGCCAGATCTGCGTGGTGACGCTGGAGGCGTTCCCCAGCACGGTCGCCGAGGACTACGAGGCGCTCTATGCCGAGAGCCGGGCGGCGGACGACGTGGAACTGGCCGAGGTCGAACTGGACCCCGACGCCGACGACCCGGAGCCGCTGACGGGCCATTCGATCGACGTCGGGGAACTGGTGGCCCAGCACCTCGGACTGGCGCTCGATCCCTACCCGCACAAGCCCGGCATCGAGGCGCCGGTGGTGGTCAGCACGGACGCCGATGCCGACGATGCGCATAGCGCCAATCCGTTCGCGGCGCTTGAGCGCTTGAAGCGGGACGGCTAAATAGCGGCGAAACCTTGCCCCCGCGGACCATTTCCTCTATCTAGGCCGTCTGACGAGCGGCCAGAGGTTTGGCCGCTTTTTGCGTGAGAGAGATCGAGTTATGGCCGTTCCCAAGAAGAAGACCTCGAAGTCGCGTCGTGACATGCGCCGGTCGCATCACGCGCTGGACAACCCGACCTATGTCGAGAGCCCGGATTCCGGCGAGCTCGTCCGTCCGCACCACATCGACCTGAAGACCGGCATGTATCGCGGCCGGCAGGTGCTCGAGGTCAAGCGTCCGCGCTGAACCGGCGATCCATGCCCCGTGCGCGCCTGACCATTGTCGGCGGCTGGCGCCGGTGGGCTGGTCCCGCGCGGGCCGGCGACCTCAACCCGTGATCGTGCGGGCGTTGCGGCGAGGACGGCGCGAGGAATGGCAATGAGCACGCGCAAGGCCGACGAGGTGACCATCGCGCTCGACGCGATGGGCGGCGACCGGGCGCCCGAGGTGGTGCTGGCGGGCGCGCAGATCGCGCGGATCCGGCATCCCGGCGTGCGCTTCCTGCTGTTCGGCGACGAGGCGCGCATCCAGCCGAGCCTGAAGCGCCACAAGATCCTGTCCGAATGCGCCGAGATCCGGCACACCGCCGAGGCGATCAGCAATGACGCCAAGCCGTCGGTCGCCCTGCGCCAGGGCCGGGGGTCGAGCATGCGGCTGGCCATCGACGCGGTGGCGGATGGCGAGGCGGACTGCATCGTCTCGGCCGGCAATACCGGCGCGCTGATGGCGATGGCGAAGTTCGCGCTGAAGACGCTGCCCGGCATCGACCGGCCGGCCATCGCCTCCTTCTTCCCCACCTCGCGCGGCGAATCGGTCATTCTCGACCTCGGCGCCAATGTCGAATGCGATCCGGAGAACCTTGTGCAGTTCGCGGTGATGGGGGCGGTCTTCGCCAAGGCCGTGCTGGGGATGAGCCAGCCCAGCATCGGCGTGCTGAACGTCGGGGCGGAGGCGCTGAAGGGCAACGAGGTGGTCAAGGAAGCCGCCAACCGGCTGAGCCAGATCGCCCTACCGGGCCAGTTCGCCGGCTTCGTGGAGGGCAACGACATTCCCAAGGGCACGGTCGACGTGGTGGTGACCGACGGCTTCACCGGCAATGTGGCGCTGAAGACGGCGGAGGGTACCGCCTCGCTGATCAACGAGTGGATCCGGCGCACCTTCAAGTCCTCGATCTTCGCCGCGCTCGGCTATCTCCTGGCGCGCAACGCCTTCAACAAGCTGCGCAAGCGGGTCGATCCGCGGCAGTACAACGGGGCCATGTTCCTGGGCCTGCGCGGCATCTGCGTGAAGAGCCATGGCGGCACCGACGCGCGCGGCTTCGCCCACGCCATCGATGTCGGCGTGGACCTGGTGCTGAACGGCTTCAACAAGCACGTGGCCGAGGAAGTCGGCCGCTATGGCGGCCAGCCGGCGGCCGTTCCCGCCGCCGGAGGTGGCTGATGGCGATTCGCGCCCGGATCGCGGGCTGCGGCTCCTACCTGCCGCGCCGTGTCGTCACCAATGACGATCTCGCCCAGCTGGTCGACACCTCCGACGAATGGATCGTGCAGCGCACCGGCATCCGCTCGCGCCACATCGTGGCGCCGGACGAGCTGACCTCCGACCTGGCGCTGAACGCGGCCCGGGCGGCGCTCGACCATGCCGGCATGACGCCCGACGACATCGACATGATCGTGCTGGCCACCACCACGCCCGATCTGACCTTCCCGGCGACGGCCGTGCGCGTGCAGTCGGCCCTGGGCATGACCCATGGCATGGCCTTCGACATCCAGGCGGTATGCTCGGGCTTCGTCTACGCGCTGGCGACCGCCAACAACGCGATCGCCCTGGGGCAGGCGCGCGGCGCCCTGGTCATCGGCGCGGAGGCGTTCTCGCGGCTGCTCGACTGGCAGGACCGCTCGACCTGCGTGCTGTTCGGCGACGGCGCCGGCGCCGCCGTGCTCACCGCCGTGCCCGACCAGACCGGCACCGCCGCCGACACGGGCGTGCTCTCCACCCATCTGCACTCCGACGGCCGCTTCGAGGAAATGCTCTATGTCGATGGCGGCGCTTCCAGCACCGGCACCATCGGCAAGGTCCGCATGAACGGCCGCGAAGTCTTCAAGCATGCTGTCAACAAGCTTGCTGAAGTCGTTGATGAAGCATTGAAATTCAATGATGTCACGGCGGATCAGCTCGACTGGCTGATCCCGCATCAGGCGAACCGGCGGATCATCGACGCCACGGCCCGCAAGCTGAACATGCCGGAGGAGAAGGTGGTGCTGACGGTGGAGCGGCACGCCAACACCTCGGCCGCCTCGATCCCGCTGGCGCTCACCGAGGCGGTCGGCGACGGCCGCATCCAGCGCGGCGATCTGCTGCTGCTGGAGGCCATGGGCGGCGGCTTCACCTGGGGTTCCGCCCTGGTTCGCTGGTAGTTAGCGCACGCCAAAATAAGGCGATTCCATGTCAATCGCCCCGTACGCTTTAAGGTGTTTCCTCAAGTCTTTGTAATTGACGATCTTTTTTCAAGCGCTTAGCATGCGCCCCTGACCTTGTGCAGGAGGCTCCGATGGCAGGGGATACCGTCACGCGTGCGCAGTTGAGCGAAGCGGTCTACGAGGAGGTCGGACTGTCGCGCAACGAGTCCGCCGAACTCGTGGAGGCCGTGCTCGACGAGATCGCCAGCGCGCTGGCCGAGGGGGACGTGGTGAAGATCTCCAGTTTCGGCAGTTTCTCCGTGCGCCAGAAGGGTGAGCGCGTCGGCCGCAATCCGAAGACGGGCGAGGAGGTTCCCATTCAACCCCGCCGCGTCCTGGTGTTCCGCGCCTCGCATGTGCTGAAGGACCGGATCAACGAGACGGTGCCGGCGTGACGCCGCAATGACGATGGGTGCGGATGATGTCTGAAGCAACGGCAACTGCCGGGCGGCGGGGCGGCGGCAAGTCCGCCGCGGCCTACCGGACGATCAGCGAGGTTTCCGAGGAGCTCTCCGTGCCCCAGCACGTGCTGCGCTTCTGGGAGACCAAGTTCAGCCAGGTGCGGCCGCTCAAGCGCGGCGGCGGGCGGCGCTACTACCGGCCCGAGGACATCGATCTGCTGCGCCAGATCCAGCACCTGCTCTACGAGGAAGGCTTCACCATCCGCGGCGTGCAGAAGCTGTTGAAGGAAGGTCAGGTGAAGCCGGGGCAGCCGCTGCCGACGGTCACCCCCGCGGCGCCGGATGAACGGGCGGAGCGGGCGGAGCGCGCGCCGGCGGAAAGCACGCCGCCGGCACCGGCGCGCGGCGACCACGACGGCGCCGCCCTGCCGGCCGATGTGCGCCAGCAGCTCTCCGACGTGCTGCGCGAACTGAAGGCCCTGCGCGCGGCGCTGAGTTCCGACTGAACCGGCTCCGGGAAGCCCGGTCCCGCATCCTGGCCGGCACCCGTTCGGCACCCCGGCCGGCAGCGCCACGGGGCGATTCAGCCATGCCGGCGGGGCGGGGCGATTGCGCCTTGATGGGACCATCGGCCGTCAGTATAGTCCGCCCGCTCGTCGACGGGCCGGCCAAGCCGCCCGTGACGCGAAGGTTCGGAGCGTAGCGTAGCCTGGTTAGCGCACCGGTCTGGGGGACCGGGGGTCGGGAGTTCAAATCTCCCCGCTCCGACCATTTTCACTCCCTTGCTGCGACGCCATTCCCGCCTGCCGGTCGACGTCCCGGCCGACACTTCCATGCATTCAAGGAAACTCCCGGCGTCGTCCCGGCCGACCGCGGGGAGAGCCGGGACCGGCCCGACGTCCTCGCGGGGCCTGGTGTCGGCGATGACGTCGGGCCGGTCCCGGGTCTGCGAAGCGGCACTGCGTGCCGCATCGCGCACGGGACGACATCTCTTTGCAGAAATTAGAACGACATATCGTCGTCCCGGCCGACCGCGGGGAGAGCCGGGACCGGCCCGACGTCCTCGCGGGGCCTGGTGTCGGCGAGGACGGTTGACAGGTCCCGGGTCTGCGAAGCGGCACTGCGCGCCGCGTCGCGCACGGGACGACATCTCCTTGTGGAAATTAGAACGACATATCGTCGTCCCGGCCGACCTCGGGGAGAGCCGGGACCGGCCCGACGTCCTCGCGAGGCCTGGTGTCGGCGATGACGGGCGGCCGGTCCCGGGTCTGCGAAGCGGCACTGCGCGCCGCATCGTGCCCGGAATGACGCTTTAACTATCTGATTTTATTTGTCATTCCCGCGAAAGCGGGAATCCAGTCCGGCGTCGCGATCCGCGCGGTCAGCATGGATCCCCGATCGGGTCGGGGATGACATCGGATGGGACGTCATGACGATGACGGAATGCCGGTCCAGGGTCAGCGGCGGGTCAGTGCATATCGGCTCGCGCGCGGCCGGCCTACGCCGTGAGGCTCAGCCCTCCACCAGCCTGCGGCCCTCGTCGGTCAGGCGGCAGACCAGCCAGTCGGGTTTGAGCGGATTGTCGAACCAGGGTTCGGCCCAGCCGGCGTCGAGGCAGGCGCGGACCATGCGCGGGCTTATCTTCTGGCCATTGCGATCGAACAGGGGCAGCTTGCCGCCCGGCTGCTCGAGGCCGCGGGCGAGCCAGCGACGCTGCGTCACCGAGGGCTTGCGCCTGGGCGGCGCATCCTTGTTGGCCGGCCTCGCCCGGGCCGGCGGCGTCGCCTCGGTCATCGCCTTCCACATCGTCGTCCCACCATCACACCGGGTCCGATGATAGGCAAAGCGGCAGGAAAAGGGAATGTCGGGCGGCTCACCAGCCGTCCGCGATGTCGGCGATCACCTGGGCGGCGTGGCGGCACTGCTCGGCGGTGACGTCGAGATGGGTGGTGGCGCGCACGATGCGCGGGCCGAAGGGCATGAGGAGGACGCCGCGCCCGGCCGCGGCGGCGACCAGGACGGCGGCGTCCGGCACGCCGTCCTCCAGGCGGAAGACCACGATGTTGGTCTGCACCGTGGCGAGATCGAGCCGGATGCCCGGCAGGCCGGCGATGGCCTCGGCGATGAGGCGGGCATTGGCGTGGTCCTCGGCCAGGCGGTCGAGATTGTGGTCCAGGGCGTGGAGCCCGGCGGCGGCCAGGATGCCGGCCTGCCGCCAGGCGCCGCCGAGCATGCGGCGCTGGCGTACCGCCCGGGCGATGTCGGTCCGGCGGCCGGCGATAACGCTGCCGACCGGGCAGCCGAGGCCCTTGGACAGCGCGACCGACACCATGTCGAAGGGCCGGGCGAGCTCTTCGAGCGACCGGCCGCTGGCGATGGCGGCGTTGAACAGCCGCGCGCCGTCGCAATAGGCGGCCATGCCGAGCTCGCGGGCGCGCTCGCAGATCGCCACGACATCCTGCTGCGGGAAGACGAGGCCGCCGCCGCGATTGTGCGTGTTCTCCACCACCACCAGCGTGGTCGGCGGAAAGATCACGTGGTCGCGCGGCTTGAAGGCAGCGGCAACATCCGCGGCGGCGAACAGGCCGCCCCGGCCGACGACGCGGAACTGCACGCCGGCATTGACCGGTGCCGCACCGGTCTCGTGCCAGACCACGTGCATCTCGTCGCCCAGCACGACCTCGTCACCGGGTGCCGCCAGCAGCTTGAGCGCGATCTGGTTGGCCATGGTGCCGCTGGCCAGGAACAGCGCGGCCTCCTTGCCCAGCAGGTCGGCGATGCGCTCCTGCAGGGCGATGACGGTCGGGTCCTCGCCATACTGGTCGTCGCCGACCGGGGCCTCGGCCATGGCGGCGCGCATCGCCGCGGACGGCCTGGTGACGGTATCGGAGCGGAGGTCGACGCGGTCCATGGGAAGCCCATCCATGCATGTCGTGGCGGCACGATGCCGGGGTTCAGCCTAGTGCCGCCCAGCCGGTGGCGAAAGGATGGACGCGCCCGCACCCCGTTCGACGACATGCCGCCCGACCACTATGATGACGCCGGAACGCCCACGGGCGGCACGACACCAACAGCGATGGAGGCGACGACATGTCCGGCAGCGAGGCGGTCACCCTCTACATGACCTTTCCCGACATGGACAACGCCCGGCAGATCGCCGCGGCCCTGGTGGAGGAGCGGCTGATCGCCTGCGCCAACATCCTGCCCGCCATGGTCTCGGTCTTTCGCTGGGAGGGCAAGGTGGAGGAGCAGGAGGAGGTCGCCATGCTGGCCAAGACGGTGGCCGGCCGGGTGACGGCGATCGAGGCGGTGCTGGCCGAGCGCCACCCCTACGCGGTGCCCTGCCTGACGGTGTGGCCGATCGCCGACGGCCACCGGCCCTATCTCGACTGGGTGGCCGAGGAGACGGCGCTCGCCTGAGACGCCGCCGTGTTTGGGGCGGCCCGTGTTTCGGGTTGTGCCGGTTCGAGGGCGATCTGGACGGGTCCGAAGAATAGACATATAGTCCTATCATGAACACGATTTGTCCTGTCCGATGGCGTCGGACTGCGGTTGGCCGTGCCGGGCGCGGTCGATGCCAGGGAGAAATGTTAAGGAATGATAATTTTTGTTAATGATTTTCCGCCGAAGCATCATCAGGGAGTGGCGCCGGCGCATATGGGCCATGAGCGGCCGTGCCTCGCCAGCGGGCGGGAAGGGCGTATCATGACCGCCGACCGCCCTCCGTTTCACCCGAAAGGATGAGCTCGTTGTCACCCGCCGCCGGCCGTGTCGCCGTGATCTTCTCCAGCCTCGGCCACGCGACCATGCACGTGATGGCGGCGCTCTATCTCACCATCGTCATCGAGCTCGAGCGGGTCTGGGCCATGGGCTATGACGATCTGATCCAGCTCTGGACCCTGGGGGCGCTGCTGATCGGTCTGGGCGCGCCGCTCGCCGGCTGGCTGGGCGACCGCTGGTCGGAGCGCTGGATGATGGTGATCTTTTTCACCGTCACCGGCGCCGGGGCGATCGCCGCCGGCCTGTCTGACGGTCCGGCGGCGCTGTGGATCGGCCTCGCGGTGCTGGGCATCGGCGCCTCGATCTACCACCCGGTCGGCATGTCCTGGGTTGTGGGCAACGCGCCCAATCCCGGCCGGGCGATCGGCGTGGTCGGCATCTTCGGGTCGATCGGCATCGCGCTCGCCGCCGCCATCGCCGGCGGCCTGATCGAGATCGCCAGCTGGCGCATCGCCTTCGTGGTGCCGGGGATCGCCTCGCTCGTTTTCGCGGCGGTGCTGGCGCTGCTCTGCCTCGCCGGCAAGGCGGCCGACGGCAACAAGACCGCCGACAGCGTCAGCCGGGGCGTGGCCCGCGGCGACATGATGCGCACCTTCTTCGTGCTGACCCTGACAATGGCGGCCGGCGCCATGGTCTTCCACGCCCTGTCGACCGCCATGCCGCGCCTGTTCGAGGCCCGCCTGGACACGCTCGTCGGCGGCAATGTCGCCTTTGTGGGCGTCATGGTGACGGCGGTCTATCTCATCGCCGCCACGGCACAGCTCCTCGGCGGCCTGATGGCCGACCGGCACCCGGCCAAGCGCATCTACCTGATCGGTCTGGCCATCCAGGTGCCGTTCCTGTTCCTGGTCAGCCAGTTCACCGGCCTGCCCCTGCTGGCCGCTACCTGCGCGGCGGTGTTCATCGGCACCTTCTACATTCCGGCGGAGAACCTGCTGCTGGCGCGCTACACCCCGGCCCGGCACCGGGGGCTGGCCTATGGCGCGAAATTCGTGCTGGCCTTCGGCATCGGTCCGATCGCCATCAACCTGATCGCCTGGACCTTCGGCGCCACCGGCGGCTTCACGCTGCTGCTGCTGATCCTGACCGGCTTCGCCGCTTTCGCTCTGCTCTCGGCGCTGGCCTTGCCGGGCGAGCGGCGCCAGGCGGCCCCGATCGCGGTACCGGCGGAGTAGGCGGCGCGGCCACGTCGCACCGGTATCCCCGACAGGCGGGCGGCGCGCCCCGGTCGCACGGAACGCGCCGCCACGAGGCCTGGTCCGTCGCCGGCGGACGGGTCAGGCGGTCGCCTTGACCAGCGCCTGGTCGAGGTCGGCGATGATGTCCTCGACATCCTCGATGCCGATGGACAGGCGCACCACGTCAGGGCCGGCGCCGGCCTCCAGCAGCTTCTCCTCGGAGAGCTGGCGGTGGGTGGTCGAGGCCGGGTGGATGATCAGCGAGCGGCTGTCGCCGATATTGGCGAGATGGCTGAAGAGCTCGACGCTTTCCACCAGCTTCACGCCGGCCTCGTAGCCGCCCTTCACGCCGAAGGTGAAGACCGCGCCGCAACCCTTTGGCGTGTATTTCTTCGCCAGGTTGTTGTACGGCGAGGAGGAGAGGCCGGCATAGTTCACCCACTCGACCTTCGGGTGGCCTTCCAGGTGCTCGGCCACCTTCATGGCGTTCTCGCAGTGGCGGGCCATGCGCAGCGACAGCGTCTCGATACCCAGGAGGGTGAGGAAGGCGTTCATCGGCGACTGGTTGGCGCCGAGGTCCCGCAGGCCCACGGCGTGACCGTGGAAGGTGTAGGCGAGCTCGCCGAAGGTCTCGTGGAACTTCAGGCCGTGATAGCCGGGATCCTCCGCCGTCAGCCCCTTGAAGCGGTCGGACTGGGACCAGTCGAAGCGGCCGCTGTCGACCACCACGCCGCCGATCGAGGTGCCGTTGCCGGAGAGGAACTTGGTGGTGGAATGGACGACGATGTCGGCGCCGAAATCGAAGGGCCGGCAGAGATAGGGCGTGGCCATGGTGTTGTCGACGATCAGCGGCACGCCGATCTCGTGCGCCACCTTGGCGATGGCCTCGATGTCCTGGATCACGCCGCCGGGATTGGCCACCGATTCGATGAACAGGGCGCGGGTGTTCTCGCTCGCCGCCTTGCGGAAGTTCTCCGGGTCGTCGCCGTCGACGAAGACGGACTTCCAGCCGAAGGCGCGCGGGAAGCTGTTGCCGAGCTGGTTGATCGAGCCGCCATAGAGCTTCTTGGCGAGGACGATCTCGGCGCCCGGCTCCATGAAGGGGAAGAGGGCGAGCAGCTGGGCGGCGTGGCCCGAGGAGGTGGCCGTGGCGCCGACGCCACCCTCGAGTGCGGCCATGCGCTCCTCGAGCGCCGAGACGGTGGGGTTGGTCAGGCGGGAGTAGATGAAGCCCAGCTTCTGCAGATTGAACAGGGAGGCCGCATGGTCGACATCGTCGAAGACGAAGGAGGTCGTCTGATAGATCGGTGTCTGCCGCGCCCCCGTCGTCGGGTCGGGGGCGGTGCCGGCATGCACCAGAAGCGTGTTGAAACCGGGGGTCTTGGGCTCGTCCGCCATGGGGGTCAGGTCCTTCTTCGTTTCGATGAGATGACACGGGAATTCACGCCCTGCCAGGCGATCTCGCCGCTCAGCCGGGCATACTCGATCTTCGGGCAGCGGTTCATCACCACTTTCAGCCCGGCGGCCTCGGCCAGCGCCGCCGCCTCGTCATTGCGCACGCCCAGCTGCATCCAGACGACGGCGGGCAGGGGGCGCAGCGCCAGCGCCTCGCGGGTGATGCCGAGCGCGGCCTCGGAATTGCGGAAGATGTCGACCATGTCGATCGGCACCGGGATGTCGGCGAGGCTGGCGTGACAGCGCTCGCCGAGGATGTCCTGCCCCGCCGCGCCCGGGTTGACCGGGATGACGCGATAGCCCTTCGACTGCAGGTACTTCATGGCGAAGTAGCTGGGCCGCACCCATTTGGGGCTCGCCCCGACCATGGCGATGGTATCGACCGTGTCGAGGATGCCGCGCAGATAGGCGTCGGTGTAGCGGTCGTGGTCGACGGCCTGGCCACCGGTGGGCGGGGATGAGGTCGAGCCCTCCATCAGGCGCCGCGCCACACGGGCTGGCGCTTGGCGAGGAAGGCGTCGATGCCCTCGCCGGCATCCCTGGCCAGCATGTTGCGGACCATGATCTCGGCCGTGTAGCGATAGGCCTCGGCGAGCGGCATCTCGGCCTGGCGGTAGAAGGCCTCCTTGCCGATGGCCACGGTCAGCGGCGACTTGGCCGCGATGGAGGCGGCGAGCGCGTCGACGGCCGGGCGCAGCTCCGCGGCCGGGACCGCGCGGTTGATCAGGCCGAGCACGACGGCCCGTTCAGCGTCGACCGGGGCACCGGTCAGCAGCATCTCCATCGCCTGCTTGCGGCCGACGGCACGGGACAGCGCCACCATCGGCGTGGAGCAGAACAGGCCGATATTGACGCCGGGCGTGGCGAAGCGCGACGCGGTCGAGGCGATGGCGAGATCGCAGGAGGCGACGAGCTGGCAGCCGGCCGCCGTGGCCATGCCGTCGACCTCGGCGATCACCGGTTTGGGCAGCGCGATGATGCGCATCATCAGCCGGCTGCAGGTCTCGAAGATGCGCGACAGCATCGGCTGGTCGGCGCCGCGCAGTTCCTTGAGGTCGTGGCCGGCGGAGAAGGCGGGTCCTTCCGCGGCGATGACGACGACCTTGACGCCGCTGTCGCCGGCCAGCGCGGCGAGCGACGCGTCGAGCCGTTCCATGAGGCCGAGGGAGAGCGCGTTGCGCGCGGCGGGTCGGGCGAGCGTGAGCCTGGCGACCCCGTCGGCCCGCTCGACGCGCAGCTCGTCGCTGTCGGGCTTCGGCGATGCAGTCATGCGGGCTCCCGCGCTTGTTCCCTCGGAATGGCTCCCGCAATCTAGCATCGGCGAAACCACGGGTTAAAGGCTGGCAGCATGAACGAGAGAGGCGGCAGCCGTGAGGAAACGGCAGCCCTTGAAGCGGAGGCCTTCCTGGCGCTGGTGCGCGAGGGGTTGCCGGAGGCGCGCGAGCTGCCGCTGAGCCTGCCGGAATGGGGACGTGGCCGGCTCGTGCTGCGCCTGGCCGCTGACCAGCGCTATGTGCGGCCGGGCGGCACGATCTCGGGGCCGACGCTTTTCGCGCTGTCGGATCTCGCGCTCTACGGTGCGGTCATGTCGGTGATCGGTCGGGTGGAACTGGCCGTCACCACGTCGATGACCATAAACTTCCTGCGCCGGCCGAGACCGGGGCGGCTCGACGCCCGCTGCCGGCTCTTGAAGCTGGGACGTCGTCTGGCGGTGGGCGAAGTGCATGTCGAGGACGCGGAGGACAACGTCGTGGCGCATGCCACCGGCACCTATTCGATCCCACCGCGGGACTGAGGTATTATTATACCCCATTCATAAGTGACCGTTCTGCATGGCTGAATTTCGTTGACTTCCGACTGGGCGGTCAATAGAACGCGCCACACATCCGGCCCCGGCCCGGGCGCTCGGCGCCCGGATCAGGGGCCGGTTCCCGTTTCGATGAACGCACAAGCCAGACGGACAGGTTCAGCCATGACGACCGTTTCCGCGAAGGCCGCGGAGGTTCAGCGCAAGTGGTACGTCGTCGATGCCGACGGCGTCGTGCTCGGCCGGTTGGCCAGCCAGATTGCGATGCGCCTGCGTGGCAAGCACAAGGCGATCTTCACGCCGCATGTCGACACCGGCGACCACGTGGTCGTCATCAACGCCGAGAAGGTGCGCCTGACCGGTCGCAAGGCGACACAGGACATCTTCTACTGGCACACCGGCTATCCCGGCGGGATCAAGGGCAAGTCGAAGGGCGAGATCCTCGACGGCAAGTATCCGGAGCGGGTCATCTACAAGGCCGTCGAGCGCATGATCCCGCGCGGACCGCTCGGTCGCCAGATGATGACCAAGCTGCGCGTCTATGCCGGCGCGGAGCATCCGCATGCCGCCCAGCAGCCCGAGGCGCTGGACATCGGCGCCATGAACCCGAAGAACAAGAGGTAAGCAGATGGCCGAGACCCAGACCCTTACCGATCTCAAGGATCTCGGCGCCGGCGGCGTCGAGGCGGAGACCGACGTTCCGGTCGAGCCGAAGCTCGACCAGTGGGGCCGCGCCTATGCCACCGGCCGGCGCAAGGATGCCATCGCCCGTGTCTGGCTGAAGCCGGGCTCGGGACGTATCACCGTCAACGGCAAGGACCAGGAGCAGTATTTCGCGCGGCCGGTGCTGCGCATGCTGCTGCAGCAGCCGTTCACCACGGTGGACCGGGCGAATCAGTTCGATGTCGTCTGCACCGTGGTCGGCGGCGGCCTTTCCGGCCAGGCCGGCGCGGTGCGCCACGGTATCAGCCGGGCGCTGGTCAATTTCGAGCCGCCACTGCGCGGCGCGCTGAAGCAGGGCGGTTTCCTGACCCGCGACAGCCGCACGGTCGAGCGCAAGAAGTATGGCCGCCGCAAGGCCCGCCGCAGCTTCCAGTTCTCGAAGCGCTGATCGTTCCTGCCGAGGCAGGCCGGAAATGGCCGGTGGCGGTTCCGTCACCGGCCATTTTCGCGTTCGGGGGTAGCATTTCGATGATGTAGAATCTCGCCGAAGGTTGCCAACGCCCTCTGCGTCCAGTCAAAATGCCCGCGAACCTAATGTCTGTCCGATCGGAGGGGAGTAGGACAAATGCGCAAGCTGCTGATTGGCGGTCTGGTGGCCGCGTTCGCGGTGCCGGCCATGGCCCAGGACGAGTTCCCGATGGTGGGCCGCTGGGCCTTCTTCGAATATGGTGCCAGAAATGTCTCGTCGGGCGCCGTGGCGGATGCCTGCCGCGACAGCTGGGACAGCTTCGGCCCGGACGGCGCGCTGCTGTCCTTCAGCCGCAACGACGCCAACGCGATCCAGATCGATCTCGCCGGTTTCTGCGAGATCGTCGACGGCAGCACGATCTCCTGCACCTATCTGCTCGACGACACCGGACCGATCAACGAGGTGTATACCGACGAGTATACCTGGGTGAACGACGACATCATCGACTACGCTGTCTACGGCGCGGACGGCAAGCTCGACCGCGAGACCAGCTGGACCTATCTACGCTGCCCGCCCGGCATCCAGTCCTTCCGCTGAGGGACAGGGGAATGAGGGACGGGGGAAACGGTCACCATTGTCCGGGCTGATCCTGCCGTATAACGGCGTGTTCCCACGGCTGGAGCCCCGCGTCTTCGTCGCCGGCAACGCCAGCGTTGTCGGCGACGTGGAGATCGGCGAGGGCTCTAGCGTCTGGTACGCCGTCACCGTGCGCGGCGACGTCAACGTCATCCGCGTCGGCCGGCGCACCAACCTGCAGGACGGCACGACGGTGCACTGCAATCACGACGGACAGGGAACCCATATCGGCGACGATGTGACCGTCGGTCACATGGCCCTGCTGCACGACTGCACGCTCGAGGACCGGGCCTTTGTCGGCATGCGCGCCGTGGTGATGGACGGTGCCATCGTCGAAAGCGACGCCATGGTGGCGGCCGGCGCCCTGGTCACGCCGGGCAAGCGGGTCAGGTCGGGCGAACTGTGGAGCGGCGCACCGGCGAAGAAGATGCGCGATCTCACCCGCGAGGAGATAGACCGCTTCCTCTGGTCATCCCGGCACTACGCCGAACTCGCCCGTCAGCACCTGGAGTCATACGGCTGAGAGGCGGCCGCGGTCGATCCGTCAGTCGACGGCGCGAACCTTCACATAGGCCCCCGGCGCTGGCTCGATCGGCGGCAAGGGGCCTTTGCCCGGATCGCGCGCCGGCACGCTGCCGCCGTCGAACTTCTTCACCCAGTTGCGCCATTCCGGCCACCAGGAGCCCGGCTTCTCCGCCGCGCCCTTCAGCCAAGCCTCCGGGCTGCGGGCGCGCCGGCTGTTGGTCCAGTGCGCGTATTTCACCGGCTCCGGCGGATTGACCACGCCGGCGATATGGCCTGAGCCGGAGAGCACGAACTTCACCGGACCGCCGTAGATCTGCGTGCCGGCATAGGTGGACCGCCAGGGCGCGATATGGTCTTCCTTGGTGGACAGGATGAAGCTCGGCACCTCGATCCGAGACAGGTCGATCGGCGTGCCGCCCAGGCTCAGCGCGCCTGGTTCCACGAGCTTGTTCTCCTGGTACATGCGCCGCAGGTAGTAGCTGTGCATGGCCGCCGGCATGCGGGTGGAATCGCTGTTCCAGTAGAGCAGGTCGAAGGGGAACGGCTCCTTGCCGAGCAGGTAGTTGTTCACCACGAACGACCAGATCAGGTCGTTGGCGCGAAGCATGTTGAAGGTCGTCGCCATGGCGCTGCCGTCGAGATAGCCCTCCTTGGCCATCCGCGCCTCCAGGGCGGCGAGCTGCTCCTCGTCGATGAAGACGCCGAGCTCGCCCGCTTCCTGGAAGTCGATCATGGTGGTGAAGTAGGTGGCGCTCTTCACCCGTCCGGCCGTGCCCTTGGCGGTCATGTGCGCCAGCGTGGCGGCGAGCAGGGTGCCGCCGAGGCAGTAGCCGATGACGTTGAGGTCCGTCTCCCCCGTCTGCCGCTCGATCGCCTCCATGGCGGCGAGCGGGCCCTCGAACATGTAGTCCTCGAACGACTTCTGGGCCAGCCGGGCGTCGGGATTGACCCAGGAGATGACGAATACGGTCAGCCCCTGCGAGACGGCCCAGCGGATGAAGCTGTTCTCCGGCCTGAGGTCGAGGATGTAGAACTTGTTGATCCAGGGCGGGATGATCAGCAGCGGTCGGCGCGCCACGGTCTCGGTCGACGGGGCGTACTGGATCAGCTGCATCAGGTCGTTCTGGAAGACGACCTGGCCCGGCGAGACGGCGATGTTGCGGCCGACCTCGAAGGCGTCGGTATCGGTCATGGTGATCCGCAGCTCCCCATGGCCGCGTTCCAGATCGGTCAGGAGGTTGTCCAGACCCTTCACCAGGTTCTCGCCGCCGGTCTCCAGCGTGGTGCGCAGCACCTGCGGATTGGTCATCACGAAGTTCGACGGCGCCATCGCGTCGACGAACTGGCGCGTGTAGAAATCCACCTTGCGCGACGTCTTGCCGTCGAGCCCGTCGACCTCCTTCACGGTGCCCTGGATGTATTTCGAGGCCAGCAGGTAGGACTGCTTGATGAAGTCGAAGACGACGTTCTCGTCCCAGGCGGCATCCTTGAAGCGCCGGTCGCCACTTTCGGGCCGGGCCACCGGATCGGTGTCGTGCCCCATGAACTTCATGGCCGAGCGCTGCCACAAGGTCATGTATTCGCCCCAGAACTGCATCTGCGCCTGGGCCAGCTTCGACGGGTCGGCGATGAGCCGCGTGGTCATCTCGATGAACGCCTGGCCGAGGTTGAGCGGATCGAGTTCCGCCGGTCCGTCGGTCCGCTGGCGTTCGAGGAACTCCGCCACCAGTTTCTGACTGCGCTCGGCGATCTCCGCCCAGGCCTTGCCCATCGCCATCGGGTCGGGCAAACGCACCGGATCCTGTTCCGCGGTGCCGCGACCGGGTGATGTCGGTTTCGCTGATGCCATGCTCGCCCCGTCTGGTGTTCGGACGCGCTGCCGGACGTCCGTCACGCCCATCACGCGGAGGAGTCTATCGATCCGATTTGCCTTTGCCTAGCCACACTCCGTTGCCACTAGGAGGCAAGTGGGCTAAGCGGTATTACCCGCCCCCTTGGCAGGATCGCCCGAGGAAGCGGGCGGGGGTGTCGGTGGTCCTGCAATAATCGGTCGAAGGCAGTGGAGTGAGATGGTTCGACGTAGTGCAACGGTGATGTCGCAGGTTTCCGGCAATTCCCTCGGGGCGCTCGTCCGTGCCGTTCTGGCCGCCGCTATCGCCGGTGCCGCACTCGCGGGCTGTAGCACGGTCGAACGCGTGACCGACGCCGTCAGCTTCGACAGCAGCACCTATGCCGGCGACGTGGCGCCGACCACCCGCCCGCAGGTCGCCCAAACCTCGACGTCATCGTCAGCGTCGGGTGGCACGGCACTCGCCCTGGCGCCCGATGACGTGGTCGCCGGCACGCCACGTGCACCCCAGCAGGCGCCGCCGCCACAGCAGCAGCAACGTGCGCCGCAGGCACCCCAGCCCGCCGCGGCCACCTCCTCGGCGCCGACGCGCGGACCGTCCCAGCCGGTCAACACGCCGCCCGACAGTGGCGTCGCTTTCCCCAACCTGGCCGACGTTCCCGACGAGCCGGACAATCTGCCGAGCGACGAGGAACTGACCGACGTCCGCGAGGATCTCGAGGCCGACAGGGAAGCCGCCAACCAGCCCTCCGGCGGCCAGGATACGACAACGTCGGGCACAGGTGCCGGCGGCTCGATCATGCAGTCGCTGCGCGATAGGCTCGAACAGTCCACGGGCACGGCGGCCGCCCCGTCGGGACCGGTCTCCATCGCCTACGGCGCCGGCGAGACCGCCGTGCCGGGTGGGGCCGGCGGGCAGCTGTCGGGTGTCGCCAGCCAGGTCAGCGGCGGTGGTGCGGTACGAATTGTCGGCTACGCGCTGGTGGATGGCACGACCGACCGGGCGGCCGCCCTGGGCGTGGCGCTTCAGCGCGCCAATGCCGTCGCCGCGGCGCTCGTCAACCAGGGCGTGGACGCGTCGCGGATCTCCGTGTTCGGCAATGCGGTCACGGAGACGCAGGTCAGCGATATTGCGCGGGCACGCCGCGTCGATGTCTTCGTAGAGTAGCGCCATCCCGTGACGCAGCCGCCGGGCGGCCAGGGCCCGTGTGGCCGCATCCTCTGACCAGGACTGCGAGCCCCCGAAGGTGATCGAGCAGGAATTCCACCGGATCCGGCGGCTGCCGCCCTACGTCTTCGCCGAGGTCAACGAGATGAAGGCGAAAGCCCGGGCGGCCGGCGAGGACATCATCGATCTCGGCATGGGCAACCCGGACCAGCCGACACCCTCCCACATCGTCGAGAAGCTGGTGGAGGTGGTGCGCAACCCGCGCACCCACCGCTATTCGACCTCGAGGGGCATTCCCGGCCTCCGGCGAGCGCTGGTGGCCTACTACCAGCGCCGTTTCGGCGTCGACCTCGACCCCGACCGGGAGGTCGTTGTCACCCTGGGGTCCAAGGAGGGGCTGGCCAATCTCGCGCAGGCGATCACCAGTCCCGGCGACATAATCCTGGCGCCCAATCCGAGCTATCCGATCCACATGTTCGGCTTCATCATCGCCGGTGCCGCGGTGCGCAGCGTGCCGGCGGAGGCCGGGCCGGACTTCATCCATCACCTGGAACGCGCGGTGCGCCACTCGGTCCCGAAGCCCACCGCGCTCGTCATCAACTATCCCTCCAATCCGACGGCGCAGGTGGTCGATCTCGACTTCTATGGCGAGGTCGTGGACTTTTGTCGGAGTAACGGCATCTACGTGCTCTCCGACCTGGCCTACTCGGAGATCTATTTCGGCGATCGCGTGCCGCCATCGATCCTGCAGGTGCCGGGGGCGAAGGATATCGCCGTCGAGTTCACCTCGCTCAGCAAGACCTACAGCATGCCGGGTTGGCGCATCGGCTTCGCGGCCGGCAATGCCAGGCTCGTCGGCGCGCTGGCGCGGGTGAAGTCCTATCTCGACTATGGCGCCTTCACGCCAGTCCAGGTGGCGGCGACGGCGGCGCTGAACGGGCCCCAGGATTGCGTGGCCGAGGTGCGGCAGCTGTACCGGGAGAGGCGGGACGTCCTGATCGGTGGTCTGGACGCCGCGGGCTGGACGGTGCCCAGCCCGGAGGCGACGATGTTCGCCTGGGCGCCGCTGCCGCCACGCTTCGCGCATCTGGGTTCGCTCGCCTTCTCCAAGCTGCTGCTCGAACATGCGAAGGTTGCGGTCGCTCCCGGCGTCGGATTTGGTGAGTATGGCGACGGTCACGTTCGTCTGGCGCTGGTGGAGAACCGCCACCGCCTGCGGCAGGCCGTTAAGAATATCAAGAGCTTCATGAGCAGGGTTGATGAAAGACAGCAGGTTCGACAGGTCTCCTGACCTCCGCCCGATTCGCGGCCGGAACCGGTGATGGGCGAACCGCTCAGGATTGGTGTCGCCGGGCTGGGGACCGTGGGCGCTGGTGTGCTGCGCATTCTCGAGCGCAATGGCGGCCTGCTCACGGCCCGGGGCGGCCGGCCGATGCATGTGGCCGCTGTCTCCGCCCGCGACAGAACGAAAGACCGCGGTGTCGACCTGTCCGGTGCGCGCTGGCTCGATGATCCGCTGGCGATGGTCGACGATCCGTCGGTCGACGTCGTCGTGGAGGTGATCGGCGGCGCCGACGGCGTGGCGAAGACCCTGGTCGAACGTGCCCTGGCCGCCGGCAAGCCGGTGGTGACCGCGAACAAGGCGCTGCTTGCGGAGCATGGCGGTCAACTGGCGGCCGCGGCCGCGGCCGGCGGCACGACACTCGGCTACGAGGCGGCGGTCGCGGGCGGCATTCCGGTGATCAAGAGCGTGCGCGAGGCGCTCGCCGCCAACCGCATTTCCAGCCTGCACGGCATCCTGAATGGCACCTGCAACTACATCCTGACCGAGATGCGGCAGACCGGGCGGGATTTCGCCGATGTGCTGGGCGAGGCTCAGGCGCTCGGCTATGCGGAGGCGGATCCGACCTTCGATGTCGACGGCATCGACGCCGCGCACAAGCTGGCGATCCTCGCCGGTCTGGCCTTCAACGGCACGGTGCGCTTCGCCGACGTGCATGTCGAGGGCATCCGCAAGATCAGCGCTGAGGACATCGCCTTCGCCGAGGAGCTGGGCTTCCGCATCAAGCTGCTCGGCATCGCCCGGGCCGAGGACGGCGAGATCGAGCTGCGCGTTCACCCGGCTCTGGTCCGCCGCACGGCCCCGATCGCCGCCGTGGAGGGCGTGTTCAACGCCGTCGTCGTGGTCGGTGATTTCGTGGGCGAGGTGATGCTCGAAGGCGCTGGGGCCGGTGCCGGCCCCACCGCCTCTGCCATCGTCGGCGACCTGCTCGACATCGCCCGCGGCATCCGCGTGCCGGTTCTTGGCACCGATGCAGGCACGCTGCAACCGCTGGCCGTGCGCAAGATCGACCGGCACCGGGGCGCCTACTATCTGCGCCTCATGGTCAAGGACCGGCCGGGCGTCATCGCCGCGATCTCCGCGCACATGCGCGATCACGACATTTCCCTGGAAAGCCTGATCCAGCGGGGCCGCTCGTCGACCGATGCGGTGCCGGTGGTCATCACCACCCACGAGACCAGCGAGGCGGCGATCCGGGCGGTTCTGGGCAAGATCCGGCAGGAGAGCGCGGTGGTCGAGGAACCGCACGTGATCCGCATCGAGCCGTTCAACGGCCGCTAGTCTCTTGAGGGCGACGCGTTCGGAGGCGGCGCCGTCCATCATCCGCTGGCCTGCCAGCGATCGCCTCAACCGGTATGGGAAAAGACGTCATGGCCGAAACCGTTCAGATGGATCGCAACCTGGCGCTCGAGGTGGTCCGGGTCACCGAGGCGGCGGCGCTCGCCGCGTCCCTGCTGATGGGACGCGGGGACGAGAAGGCGGCTGACCAGGCGGCGGTCGACGCCATGCGCAAGGCGCTCAACAGCCTCTACATCAATGGCGAGGTGGTGATCGGCGAGGGCGAGCGCGACGAGGCGCCGATGCTGTTCATCGGCGAGCGTGTGGGCGTCGGCAAGGGGCCGGAGATCGACATCGCCCTCGATCCGCTGGAGGGCACGACGATTACCGCCAAGGGCGGGCCGAACGCGCTGGCGGTCGTGGCCATGGCCAACAAGGGCGGCTTCCTGAAGGCGCCGGACGTCTATATGGAGAAGATCGCCGTCGGCGGCGGCCTGCCGGCGGACCTCGTCGACATCGACGCCACGGTCGCGCAGAACCTGAAATCCCTGGCCCTGGCCAAGCAGTCGGAGATCTCCGACCTCGTGGTCTGCATCCTCGACCGGCCGCGGCACGAGGAACTGATCGCCAAGACCCGAGAGGCGGGCGCGCGCATCATGCTGATCTCAGACGGCGACGTCTCCGGCGTCATCGCCACCTCCCAGCCGGACAGCGGCGTGGACATGTATGTCGGTTCGGGAGGCGCGCCGGAAGGCGTGCTGGCCGCCGCCGCGCTCAGATGCATCGGCGGGCAGATGCAGGGCCGGCTGATCTTCCGCAATGACGACGAGACGGAGCGCGCCCGGCGCCACGGCATCAAGGACCTGAACAAGGTCTATGGCCTGGAGGAGATGGCCAGCGGCGACGTCATGTTCGCCGCCACCGGCGTCACGCCGGGACCCATGCTGCGCGGCGTGCGCCGCTTCGCCAATGGCGCCGTGACCCATTCCATCGTCATGCGCTCGAAAAGCGGCACCGTGCGTGTCATCGAGGCGCAGCACAACTTCAAGCGCAAGACCGGCTTCACACCGGTCGACCGCTAGCCGGTGCCTGACGCGGCGGATATCGCGGCCGGCCCGTTCCTCGGCGTCGAGCGCTCGGCCACCGGCAAGCGCTGGTGCCTGCGCCCGGCGGTGGACCGCACCGTGCGGGCCTTGGCGCAGCGCCACGGACTTTCCGACACGCTCAGCCGTGTCCTGGTGGCGCGCGGCATCGGTCTGGAGGAGGCGGCGACACACCTCAACCCGACGCTGAAGGCCCTGCTGCCCGACCCCTTCGTGCTGAAGGACATGGACCGGACGACGGAACGCCTGGTCCGGGCCATTGCCGGCGACGAGCCGATCGCCATCTTCGGCGACTACGACGTCGACGGCGCGACCTCGACCGCGCTCTGGGTGCGCTATCTCCGTGCGCTGGGCAGGGATGCGCGCATCTACATTCCCGACCGCCTGGCCGAAGGCTACGGACCCAACGCGCCGGCCTTGGAAGCCCTGGCGCGGGACGGCATCGGCCTGGTCATCACGGTCGACTGCGGCATCACCGCGTTCGAGGCGCTGCAGCGGGGCAGGGCGGCCGGTCTTGACATCATCGTCATCGACCATCACGCGGCGGAGTCGCGCCTGCCGCCGGCCACCGCGATCGTCAACCCGAACCGCCTCGACGACGACAGCGGCCTTGGCCAGCTGGCCGCCTGCGGTGTCGTCTTCGCGACCCTGGTGGCGCTCAATCGACGTCTGCGGGACGAGGGCTGGTTCGCCGGCCGTGCCGAACCGAACCTGCTGGGCCTGCTCGACCTCGTCGCGCTCGGCACGATCTGCGACGTGGTCCCGCTGGTCGGTCTCAACCGGGCGCTGGTGGTCCAGGGCCTGAAGGTGCTGGAACAGCGAGGCAATACCGGTCTCGCAGCGCTGATCGAGGTGGCGGCAATTCGCGACCGGCTGTCCGCCTACCACGCTGGCTATCTGCTGGGCCCGCGCATCAATGCCGCCGGGCGCATCGGCGAGGCGGATCTGGGCGCGCGGCTGATGTCGACCGAGGATCCGGGCGAGGCCGCGGTGATCGCCCGGAAGCTCGATGCCCACAATCTCGACCGGCGCGCCATCGAGCAGGCCGTGCTGGACGAGGCGATCGCCGCCGTCGAGGCGGGCGGGCACGAGGACGAGACCATCATCGTGCTGGACGGCGAGGACTGGCATCCGGGGGTCATCGGCATCATCGCCGGTCGCTTGCGCGAGCGCTACGACAGGCCGGTCTGCGTGCTCGGCTGGGAAGGCGATACCGGCAAGGCCTCGGGCCGTTCGATGCCGGGCATCGACCTGGGCGCCGCCGTGATCGAGGCGCGCAACAAGGGTCTGCTGCTGTCCGGCGGCGGGCACCCCATGGCCGCCGGCTTCACCGTCGAGCGCCACCGGCTGGCCGATCTGCGCGCCTTTCTCGCCGCGCATGTCACGCGCCAGGCGGCGGGGCCGCTGGTGCCGGTGCTCGACCTCGATGCCGCTCTCGGCGTCGCCGCCGCCTCGCCGGACCTTGCGCTGGATCTCGAGCGGCTCGGCCCCTACGGCGCCGGCAACGAGGAGCCGCGCTTCGTGCTGGCCGATACCCGCGTCGTCAGCAGCCGCGAGGTCGGCAGCGGGCACCTGCAGTGCATCCTCGCCGACGCGACAGGGGCGCGGCTGAAGGCGATCGCCTTCCGCGCCCTCGGCACGCCGCTCGGCGACAGCCTTCTCGCCGCCGGCGCCATGCCGCTCCATGTCGCCGGCACGCTCAAGGTCGATCGCTGGCAGGGACGGAAAGGCGCCCAGTTCCAGATCGAGGACGTCGCCAGCTAGCAGCTGCCAATTCGACCACCGGGCGCTTGACCGCTGTACAGTTGACCGCCGCGCCGCCGCCCGCTGCACAGTCGACCGTCACGTGGTCGAGGCGCCTCCGCGCCCGCAAGCGAACCCATGACCGCACTCCCGCCCAGGATGGCCGCGCGAAGCCCGTGACGGGATCGCCGGCACCGACGATCGGGGTTGATTTATGCCGCCCGGACAGCTAGTTGTCTCGCCGCCTCGGACAGCCGCGATCCCATCCGATCCGCACCTGCGTCCCGTTCGTCTAGAGGCCTAGGACACCGCCCTTTCACGGCGGCAACACGGGTTCGAACCCCGTACGGGACGCCAATATTCTCGATGGCTTATCTGGCTTTTCGCTTCCGGGCTGCCTGGGCAGCGCTGACCCGGTGGTGGTGACGGAAGCCCGCACGGCCGTCGTCACCATCCCCGACGGCCCGGTCGCCACGGTCGCCCAGTCGACCATCCCCCGCCGCTCGAGGCCGGCGCCACCTGGTGTAGCGGCCTCACCCGCGCCGCCTGCGTCGACGCCGCCCTGGTCTTCTGCAACGGCCGCCTGACGGCGGCCCGGGCGCTGCTGGGGGAGATCAGGGGGTTGGAGGCAGCAGCCCAGCAGCCATAGTCACACGCGCCACCACATCCGTTTCGGCCTTGCCGGTCGTTTTGTCATGCCATGGCTGCGGCCTGCAGAAGGTCGCGGGCTTGACCGATGACTCGGCGGTCGTAGTCCTGGGCAAGATCACGCAAGGCCGCGCCGCCGTCGCCGTTGAAGGACGGTCCGTGCATCAAAGCCAGCGTCCGCGGTTCCAGCGCCGCCAGTCGCCGCAGCGTTGCGCCCATTCCCGGATTCAGGCTGGCATAGCCGAACAGGTCCTCGCCCGCGATCGCGGGGCCGACCACGTCGCCAGTTGTCAGCGCCGGCCCGTCGCCGAGCTGGCTGAACAGATCGCCACAAAGCAGTGTGCCCGTGGTTTCCTCGTAGAGGACGCCTGCGTCCCAGCCATGCGGCGTGTGTGGGGTGTCGATGTATCGCACGCGCCGGCCGCCGAGGTCGATCGTCTCGCCATCAGCCAGGACACGCGGCGGCCGGTCGGCGAAATCGGTGAGCGACACGTCGACCCCAGTGTGACCCTGCGCCGGCGTCGCTCGCGGCGCGACGGCGAGCCATTCGTTCATAGCCCCGCACTCGTCGGCCTCGAAATGGCCGTAGGCGATCCAGCGCAGCCGGTCGGGCGGGAGGAGGCGTCCGATTGCGGCGTGGTTGAGCGCGAACATCCGGCGCAGGCCGGTATGGAACATCAGCGGCTCGTCACCCATGACGAGGAACTGGTTGAAGGTGAAGCCCGCCGGTGGGGCGATATCCGGCACGTAGGTTGACAGGCGGAAAATGCCCTCCGCGACTTCGTCGATCCTGGTCTCCATTCCGGTCTCCTTGGGCACTGCGATGCGTGCCGTCATGCGACTTGGCCCTGTGAGCTTGACGAGAGCTTTGCCGATCACCCATATTCAGGGTACAGTAATGTGTAGTGAAAAATGGGGCCATAGTCAATATGACTGCACAAAGCCGTGCATCAAAAAATCCGCGCAAGCGAAATTACTCTCTTGGCCGCCGTGCCGAGCAGGTAGCCGAGACGCGTCGGCGCATCGTCGAGGCAGCCATGACGTTGCATGGCAGCGTCGGGCCGGCGCGCACGACCTTCAGCATGGTGGCGGAGCAGGCGGGCGTGCAGCGCCACACCCTCTATGCCCATTTCCCGGACGAGGAGAACCTGCTGCTCGCCTGCTCGGCTCATCACCTGGGCATTGACCCGCCGCCGGATCCCGCGGCCTGGGCGTCCATCGCGGACGGCCACCAACGCCTGAGCTCGGGACTCGGCGCGATCTATGCCTGGTACGAGCGGAATGCGGACCTCATCGGCGGCGTGCTGCGCGACGCCGAGCACCATCCGGCAACCCGCGCAATCGTCGCAAAGCGGATCGAACCCCATGTGGTCCGTTGGCTCGCCGCGTTCGGCATCGACTCCTCGCCCCGAACACGGGCGGCGATGCTGCGGCTCGCGGTCAGCTTCCACACCTGGCGCGCGCTGGCGCGGGAAGGCGGGATTGGCTCGGCCGCCGCCGCCGAGCTCATGGCCAGAGCCTTCGAGTCGACAGGCGAAGACTGACCGAGCTGGTCGCCGTCCGGTCTGCGGCCCATTGGATTTGCGCTCACCCCACAGGTTTCCAGGCGAAGCGAGAGGACGAATAGCCGGTCGTGCCGTTGTGGAGAATGGTGCGTGCCTTCATCTCGAAGGGGTCGCCGAAGGCGGGGCAGTGGAGCATCGCGCCGATGAGGTGGTCGGCCACCGCCGGCGCTCCGGCTCGTCCTTCACCCACCGGACCCGCGTGCGGAGGGCGCCTCCAGCGAGGAGAAATCGTAGCGTTGCGGTCGCAACACTAGCGCGTCGCACAACGTCGAAAGCCCGCCGAAACTCGTTGAGGATCAACAACCTGCCGGCGCGCCAAGTCATTGCCGGATAACGATATCAGAGGCCCTTTCGCGGCGGCAACACGGGTTCGACTCCCGTATGGGACGCCACTGGTTTCCGGTACTTTTCGTCAGATCGGTCCGCTCATTCCTGCGCCCCCCGCGCCACCACGCCGATGCCGTCCTCGATGCGATCACTGGGGTTGAGGATGACGGTCTCGCCTTCCTCGAGGCCGGCGCGGATTTCCACCGTGCGGCTGGTCATGTCGCCGATCTCTACCGGGGTGAGGACGGCCGCGTCCGCGACGACCCGGAACACCGACCAGCGGTCGTTCTCCCGGAAGAGGGCGCCGAGCGGCACTTGGAGCACATCGTCGGCGGCGCGCAGGATGATGCTGGCGTCGACGCGGTAGCCGTGGCCGAGGCGGGACCAGCGCTCATAGGGATCGGTCAGGTCGATGATCACGTCGACGCGCTGCTCCTCGATGCCGAGGGAGGAGACGCGCGTCTCGGCGAAGGGCTCGATGCGCCGGATAGCGCCGGAGAGAGTGCCCTGTCCCCCCCAGTTCTCGATCCGCACGGGCGTACCGATCTCGACCATCACGGCATCGGCCGACAGCAGGTCGACCACCACTTCCAGGTCGTGCGGGTCGCCGATGGCGGCGATTGGCGCGCCGGCGGCGACCACGCTCTCGCTCTCCTGCTCCAGGCGCAGGATGGTGCCGTCGATGGGTGCGCGCACGGTTACGCAGCAGCCTTCGCTGAGTGAGCGGATGTCGTTTTCCTGCGGTTCGATCAGGGCGGCGCGGGCGGTCTCGAGTTCGTGCAGGCGGACATTCTCCGCCGCCTCCGCCCGGTCGAATTCGGTCTCCGCGGTCCTGAGCTCGAGCAGGGCGCGTTCGAGTTCCGAGACCGGCACGATACCGCGCTCATTGAGACGGAGCACGCGCTCGTACTCGCTCTCCATGAAATCGACCGAGGCCTGGGCGCGCCGCACCTCGGCCTGGGCCAGGGTCAGGTTCGCCTCCGCCGCGCCGACGGCGGCCTGCAACTCGCTGCGCCGGCGGGTGTCGAGGATGGCCGGGTCGGTCGGCAGGATGCGGGTCAGCACGGTCTCGCCCGCGATCACCTCGTCGCCGACCTCGCCCTCGAAGCGCAGGACGCGGCCGGCGATCGGCGTCGAGACCACGTAGATCTCGCGGACCCGGGTCTGGCCGTCCTCGCGCAGCGTCACCTCGAAGGCGCCGCGATCGGCGCGGGCGAGGTCGACCGGTACCGGCTGTGGCCAGAAGGCCCAGACCAGCGCGCCCAGCACCACGACGAGCACTGCGCCACGTAGCGACCACCGGACGATCCACCGCTTCTTGCCCTGCGCCATCTTCCAGCTACTCGCGAGTCTTCAGGACGCCAATCAGGTCGAGCCGTGAGATGCGCCGAACCACGAGCAGCGCCGCGCCGATCGAGGCGGCGATCACGATGATCGAGGAATAGGCGAATGTCGACGGGTAGACGATGAAGGGCAGACGGAACAGGTCGGAGGCGAACTGGGTCGCCATGCCCAGCGCCAGGAAGTAGCCGAGCAGACAGCCGACAGGCAGGGCGATGGCGACGAGCAGGGCCAGTTCGCCCACCAGGATCATCGCCACCTCGCGGCGGTGGTACCCGAGCACCCGCATGCTGGCCAGCTCGCGGCCGCGCTCCGCCAGGGAGATGCGCGCGCTGTTGTAGACGACGCCGACGGCGATCGTGGAGGCGAAGCCGATGTAGAAGAGGATGGTGGTGACCATCGACTCGTCGATCAGCGACCGGAATCGCTCCAGCATGGCGGAACGCCGGCCGATACCCAGAACCTGCGGACTGTCGGTCAGGGCGGCGTAGATCACCTCCTGGTGGCGCGGGTCGATCGCCAGATCCGCCAGGTTCGCCGAGGGCGGCTCCTGCAGCAGGCGGTTGAGCGCGTCGCGGCGCATATAGGCGTTCGAGCCGACATACTCGCGGACGATCAGCGTCACCGGCGCGTCGATCACCGGCTGCCGGCCCTCCAGCACCTCGATCCGCAGGATGTCGCCGACCCCGGCGTCCAGGGAGCCCGCCAAACTGTCCGACAGCGCGATGCCCTGGCGTGGCAGCACGATCTCCTCGCCATCGGCGTCGAGCAGGCGTGACAGGCTCGCGTCCGGATCCCGGCCGGTCAGGGCCAGGCGTTCGCTGCGGGTGCCGTTGGTCAGCCGCACCGGCGTGCTGCGATGGAGGTCGACCGCGAGCACGCCGGGGATGTGGAGCAGGTCGGCCGCGACCTGGTCGCCGCGCGTCTCCACGAAGCTGACCGAGAGGTCCTGGTGCTGGGTGTCGTGGAAGAAGATCTCGAGCATGCGGTCGATGCTGTCGAGGAAGAACAGCGACGAGATCAGCAGGGCGATCGAAAAGGCGATGCCGAGGCTGGTCAGGCCCGACCGGACCGGCGTGCGTAGCACGTGCCGCAGCACCATGCGGCCACCGGCGCCGAACAGCCAGGAGACGCCCGCCCGGTCGAGCAGTCCCCGCCGGTAGGCGGTCGGCGGCGGCGGACGCATCGCCACCGCCGGGGCCAGCACGATGGCGCGGCGGATGGACAAGGCGGCACCCAGCACCGCGGCCGCCAGGCTGGCGGCGACGGCCAGTCCCGCGGTGGCAATGTCCAGGCTGAAATAGAGGAAGGGGAAGTGGAAGAAGCTGGTGTAAAGGCGGGTCATGGAGTGTCCGAGCCAGATGCCCGCCGCCATGCCGATCGCCACGCCGATGAGGCCGATCACCAGCACGAACTTCACGTAGTGCCAGCCGACCGCAGGGCTGCCGTATCCGAAAGCCTTGAGCAGGCCGATCTGCTCCCGCTCGGTGTCGATCAGGCGACCGACGACCAGGTTCAGGAGGAAGGCGGCGACGCCGAGGAAGACAGGCGGCACGATGGAAGCCAGAACCGAAAGCTGGTCGAGTTCGCCCTCGATGAAGGCGTGCGAGGGCTGATCGGCACGGGTGTAGGCACCGGTGCCGCCATAGGCTTCCAACAGTGCGTCGATCTGGCGGATAACGTCATCGGGCACGGCATCGCGGCGGATCTGCACGACGATGTCGTTCACCGCGCCTTGCAGATTGGTCGCGGCCTCGACCGCCCTCTCGTTCATCCAGAACACGCCGAAGGCTCGATCGTCGGGCACGAAGGATCCGGGCGCGATGGCGTAGATGAACTCCGGCGACAGGGCGGTGCCGACCATGACGAAGTGGCGTCTCGTTCCCATGAAGTTGGCGGTCACGGTGTCGCCCGGCTCCAGGCCATGGGCGTCGGCGAAGGACTGCAGCACGACGACCTCGTCGGGGTAGCCGTCCCGCGGCAGCCGTCCCGTTCGCAGCGTGAAGTCGTTGACCCGCGGTACGCCTTCGGGAGGCAGCGAGATGACCCGTCCGCGTACCGGCTCGTCCATTGCCGGCATGTCGAGCAGAACGTCCTGGACAATGCGCGCCGAGACCCGGGACACGCCCTCGATCAGCGCGATGCCCTCGGCGACGCTATCCGGGGCGCGCCTTGCGTGCGCGAAGATGTCGGCGAAACGGTTGCGCTCGTAATAGGCCTGCCGGGTTTCGGTGAGCGAGTTCAGCGTGCCGCTGGCCATCACCATGGTGGCGATTCCGGCGGCGATGACCAGGGCGATGGCGAGGATCTGGCCGCGCACATGCCACAGGTCGCGCAGCAGCTTGCGATCCAGCGGGGCGAGCAGGCCGGCACCTACCATGACAGCTCCGTCGGCGCCTTGCGCATCTCGTTCCGCCTGACCTCCGAGGTGCGGCCATCGGCGAAGGTGACGACACGGTCGGCCATGTTGGCGATGACCACGTTGTGAGTGATGATCAGGGTCGTCGTGCCGAGTTCGCGATTGACCTTGTCGAGGGTCTCCAGAACGGCGATGCCGGTCTGGCTGTCGAGCGCGCCGGTCGGTTCGTCGCAGAGCAATACGGCGGGCTGCTTGGCGACGGCCCTCGCCACGGCGACTCGCTGCTGTTCGCCGCCGGAGAGTTGGGACGGGAAATGGTCGAGGCGATGCCCGAGCCCGACCAGGGACAGCGCCTCCTCCGGCCGCATCGGCCGGCTGGCGATCTCCGTGACCAGCGACACGTTCTCCCGCGCCGTCAGGCTGGGGATCAGGTTGTAGAACTGGAAGATGAAGCCGACATGCTCTCGCCGGTAGCGGGTCAGCGCGCCGTCGTCGAGATCGCCGAGGTCCATGTCGCGGAAGCACACGCGACCCGTCGACGGCCTGTCGAGGCCGCCGAGGATGTTGAGCATCGTCGACTTGCCGCTGCCGGAGGGACCGAGGATGACGATCAACTCTCCCTCCGGCAGGTCGAGGTCGATGCCGCGCAGGGCGTGCACCTCCGTCTCGCCGACCTGGTAGGTCTTGGTCAGCGCCTCGATCTCGAAGGCCGCCTTGGGCGTCGTGTTGCGCGCGGGAGCCGGTGACGACATGTCAATCCGCGCGGCTGTGCGGTGGAGTCTCGCTCATTGATCGAGATTAATTCATCCGCGCGCCCTGCGTCTTAATCTATCGCAATCATGGTGACGCTCCGACCGACGACGGCACGATCTGGAGCAACAGGGAGGCGAACGGTGCGCTACGAGAACCGCGGCGAGGCGGGGAAGAGGCTGGCAGCCTCACTGGGCGACCGGCAATGGGTGGAGCCGCTGGTGCTGGCATTGCCGCGCGGCGGCGTGCCGGTGGCGTTGCCGATCGCACAGGCTCTCGGTGCGCCACTCGACCTGCTGCTCGTGCGCAAGATCGGTGTGCCGGGGCATCCAGAATATGCCGCTGGCGCCGTTGCCGATGGCGCGACACCCGAGATCGCGCGGAATGAGGAGGTGATCGCCGCGGTGGGGCTGACGGACACCGCCTTCGAACGCCTCGCGGAAGAGCAGATGAGGGAGATCGCGAACCGGCGCCGCCGCTATCTCGGCGACCGGAAGCCCCATCCGGTCGCCGGTCGTACCGTGATCGTCGTCGACGACGGCGTCGCCACGGGGGCAACGATGCAGGCGGGCGTCAGGGCGTTGCGTCACGCGGGTGCCAGGCGGATCGTCATCGCCACACCCGTGGCACCCGCCGATGTCGTCCACAGGCTGGAAGCGCTGGCGGACGAGGTCGTGGTCCTCGACACGCCCGAGCCGTTCTTCTCCGTCGGCGAACACTATGCGGATTTCAGACAGGTCGAGCACGACACGGTGGTGAAACTTCTTGCCAAGACGGCGGTCTGAGAGGTGTGCCTGCGGCGATTGTGCCCGGTCGATCCGGGCCCGCCGGTCGGCGGTCACTCGTCGAGCTGTCCCGGTATCCAGAGATAGGTCCAGATTTCCGAGGCGATGGCTCCGTCGTGAACGAGATGGCAGCGCATTTCCACCGGCTGCTCGTCGTCCGGGGTGAAATCGAAGAAGGCGCGCCAGCCGCCGATCGGCTCGTTCGGCGTCGCCGTGACGTTGGTCAGCGTACCCGCCGACACCTCCACCACCACCTCCACCTCGGCGTCGGCGGGAAGATCGCCACCAGCGAAGTCGATCACGAACAGCCTGTGCGCCGCCTCCTCGCGTCGGTCCTCCTGTCCCGGGCGGATGCCGGTGCCGGACCGGCTCGAGCGCACGCGGGCGACGCTGCCGGCCTGGAGGCGGACGAAGCTGGTGTGGAGACGATAGGCGAGGTCGACGCGCTCGCCCGCCAAAGGCTGCCGCCCGGGGACGAAGCAGGCGACGATGTTGTCGTTGATCTCGCTCACCGTGGGGATCTCGACCAGTTCGACGCCGCCTTCGCCGAAGCCGCTTTCCAGGTCCGCCCAGAGATCCGGGCGAAGCTCGTAGCGCGCCTCCAGGTCCTGGTAGTGGTCGAAATCCCGGTCCCGCTGCAAGAGACCAAAGCCGCCGGGCGCGGCGTCGAGCAGAGCGGTGATCTGCAGATCGCGCCGATTCGACAGCGGCCGCCACAGCCAGTCGCCATTGTGGTTCAGCATGGCGAGGCCGTCGGAATCGTGCACCTCCGGCCGGAAGTCGTCGAAGCGCCGGGTCGCCAGTTCGCCATGCCGGAACATGCTGGTCATCGGCGCGTAGCCGAACTTGGCCTGGCGTCGTGGGAAGAGCGCGGCGTTGACCTGGCATTCGGTACCATCACCGGGCGTCAGCACGAACTGGAAGGCCCCGGTCGTTGCCGGGCTTTCGAGCTGGGCCCAAAGCCTCAGCGATGGCGTATCCGCCGCGGGAACCTCGATCCAGAAGGCGGAGAAGCGCGGGAATTCCTCTCCCGAGGGCAGGCCGGTGTCGACGGCGAGGCCGCGCGCGGAGAGGCCGTAGCGCTGGCCGGCGCCGATAAGCCGGAAATAGCTGGCGCCGAGAAAGACGGCGAACTCGTCGTCGACGCCAGCGCGATTGATCGGGAAGTGGACGCGGAAGCCGGCGTGACCGTCGGGCATCGTCACGTCCTCCGGCAGATCGAGCGCGCCGTAGTCGAACCGACCAGGATCGAAGCCGATCGGCTCCACCACGCCGTCACGGACCAGACCGATCTGCACGGGTTCGACGAAGAAATGGCCGAGATGGAAGAGTTGCAGGGAGAAGCGCGAGCCACCGAGCCCGATCGCCCGGTCGGGCCGAAAGCGGATCTGGCGCAGCCCGTCATAGCCGAGGTCGCGCCAGAACGTATCGGCGATGGGCCCGGGCGTCCGTGGGACGTCGAGAGAGAGGTCCCGCGCCTGCCGGGCCAGCGCCTCGAAGCCGCCCCATGACAGGGGCTGGCCGATGCCGTGGCGCCAGCCGCCGAGGCCGGTGATGAGCGTGCTGCCCGCAATTCCCTGCAGGACCTGACGACGTCGCATGCGGGTGGTACTCCTTCCTGGCCGCGGTCATGACTGTGGGAAATGCCGCATCGGACGCGCGCGGCAAGGACCAATCTCCGCCGGAGAATATTTTGGCGCAATCCCGGCCATCGCCGAGGTAGGCGCTGGCGGCGCCGGCCGCAACCTTGCCGAGGGAATCCTAAGCCGACTTATGGTTCGCGTCGACGGAAGCCGACGGTGGCCGATACGGACTGCCACGATCGAGAGGTTGCCGCTAGAATGCAGGTCGAGCGCACTTCAGGTGATGCGATGAGCCTCTGGCCCTCCGGCGACAGCTTGCTGCACGCGTTTCTCGCCACGGCGCCATATCCGGCGCTGGTGGTCGGCGGCGATGGCGGGCCCGACTCCGGCGAGCTTGCCGGGGCCAACGCCCACGCCGTTGCCTTCTTCGACCTCGCGGACGGGAAGCCTAAGGGGACGACACTCGTCCAGCTCGTCGGCCACGCGCTGTTCGGTGACAGCCAACGCCGGCGCCGGCCCTCGGTCTCGCTGCTGCGCAACTGGCGCGACGCGACGATTGTCGCCGTTCTGGTCACGGCGAGCCGTGGCGACCGGCCGCTCTGGCTCGTCACGGTTCCCGACAAGGCGCCGGTCCGCTGCCCGCTCGACGAGACCGAGCGCCAGCTCGTCGACGCACTGCCGGTGGCCACGGTCGTGCATCGCGACGGCATGCCCGTGCATGTGAACGCGGCGGCGATCGGCCTCGCCGGCGGCATCGCCAGCGAGTTTCTCGCCCGTGGTCATCTCTTCGGTTTTCTGCCGCACGACGTGCCGCGCACCTTCGCGCGCGGCACCGACTTCGTGGGCGCCTGCTTCACGCTGACGGGCGAGCGGCAGGCGGCCAGTTTCCGGCAGTCGCCGCTGGAGACGGGCGGCCACCGGCTCTCCCTGCTGACCATCGCGCCTGGCCCTGCCGGCGGCGACGCCTACCGGACGGAGGGGCTGCTGCGGGAGGCGATCGACAACCTGTCGGACACCTTCATTCTCTACGATTCCGACGACCGGGTCGTGCTCACCAACCGGCGTTTCCACGAGGCCTTTCCCTTCCTGCCGGAACAGGACGCGATCGCCGGGATGACCATGCGGGAGGTCGTTACCGGCAGCGTGCGTGCCGGCTCCGTCACCGATCCCACCTATGACGCCGAGCACGCCGAGGAGTGGATCGAGAGCTTCCTGGCGCGCCGCGCGGCCATGCCGATCTACCTGGAGGAGGACCGCTGGCCGGACGGCCGCTGGGATCTGGTCAAGGACCAGCGCCTCGCCTCCGGCGGCTTCGTCTCGGTGCGGACCGACATCACCGACCGCAAGCGCGCCGAGATCGCGCTGCGCCACCACGAACTGACGCTGGAGAGCGAGCTCGCCGAGCGGACCAAGCATCTCGAGGCGGTGCTGACGAACATGGCGCAGGGCGTGATCGTGCTCGATCCCGACCTGCGCGTCGTGCTGACCAATCCCGGCCTGCACGAGATCATCGGCTATCCGCCGGAACTGGGGCAGCGCGGGACGCATGTCGGCGACCTGATCCGGGACCGGATCCGCAAGGGCATCGTCCTGCCGGGCGAGGAAGAACTCCACCTCGACGAGGACGCGCTCGTCGAACGGCGTCTGGAGGCCTATCGGCGCCTCAAGCAGGAGACCTACGCCCAGTGGTACCCGAGTGGCCGGCTGATCGAGACGCGGCGCCAGAAGTTGGCCGACGGCTCGATCATCTGCACCTTCACGGACATCACCGAGCAGGCGGAGGCCGAGGCCGAACTGACGCGGCAGCGCGACGCGCTCTATCAGAGCGAGAAGCTTTCCGCCCTCGGCATGCTGCTGGCCGGTGTCGCGCACGAGCTCAACAATCCGCTCTCGGTGGTCCTGGGCCAGTCCTCCATGCTGGAGGAGAAGATCGAGGACGAGAAGCTGCAGGACCGGGCGCGGCGGGCCCGTATCGCCGCCGAGCGCTGCATCAAGATCGTCAAGACCTTCCTGGCGATGGCGCGCGGCGAGCCGGGACTGCGACGCGACCTCGACGTCAACGCAATCGTCCGGCAGGCCGTCGAGATCGCCGGCTACCAGGTCGACAGCCTTGGCGTGACGACTGTCAGCCGGCTGGCCGACGCCGTCCCGGCCATCGAGGGCGATCCGGACCAGCTGACGCAGGTGGTCGTCAATCTCATGCTCAACGCCTCCCAGGCGATGAGCGAGCAGTCCGGTTCCCGCGTGTTGACGGTGGAGACGGGCTATCTCGCGGCATCGCGACTGGTCGAGATCGCGGTCTCCGACACCGGACCCGGCGTGCCGGCCGATCTGCACCGGCGGATCTTCGATCCCTTCTTCACCACCAAGCCGATGGGGGTGGGCACCGGCATCGGTCTTGCCATGTGTCACGGCATGGTCTCCGCCCATGGCGGCACGATCACGGTGGAGGACGCGCCCGGCGGTGGCGCCTGCTTCAGGGTGCGTCTGCCCACCGTGCCTGCGCCCCAGTCGAAGGTCGAGGAGGCGGCACGGGACGGCGACAGGGACCAGCCAGCCGCCCGCGTCCTGATCGTCGACGACGAGGCCGAGATCACCGAGATCGCCGCCGCGTTCCTGCGCCGCTGTGGGTTCGAACCGGTGGCGACGAGCGCCGGCCGGACCGCGCTGGAGATCCTGGAGGGTGGCGGCATCGATGCCATCGTCTGCGACCTGCGGATGCCCGACATGGACGGCCCGGCCATCTGGGCCGCCATCGAGCAGCGCTGGCCGGCGCTGCGCTCGCGGGTCATCTTCGCCACCGGGGATATGCTGTCCGAACGCAATCTGCGCTTCCTGGAGACGACGGGCTGCCCCTGTCTGGAAAAGCCGTTCACGCCGGAGCAGCTCTGCCGTCTGGTGACGCAATGCCTGGCGGAGCCGGTCGCCTGACGACGGCTGACTCCGCGGTTGCCGGCCGCTCGTCCGGCGGCGGTGGCGTGAAAGAGATACACGGCTGAAACAATTCGGTGCCGGCGGCGCAATCCCGCGGAAACTTGCCGGGGGTATCACTGCGCTTCACCGGCACCCGAGAGGTCCGGGCAACGATAAGCACCCGTCAACCCGACAGTCGTATCCAGGAGTTCACCCATGTCCAGTCAAGTCCACAAAGCCCATATGGGCTCCTTCGCCGCCGCTTCATCCGGATGGACGAGCGAGTTCCAGCGGGTCATGCGCGTCATCGCCCAGCCCGTGAACAAGTGGCGGCAGCACCGCAACGCCATCCGCGCGCTGTCCTCGATGACCGACTCCCAGCTCAAGGATATCGGCCTGCATCGTTCCGAGATCGTCTGGGCCGTCCGTGGACGGCTTCTCGATCGCTGATGATCGATGACACGGCGCTGAAGCCGCCGAGGAAGCTCGAGATCCCGCAACCCCGTTGAACGGGCCGATGACATCGCGTCGTCGGCCCGTCTCGTTTCGGGCGCCGCTGCTCCCCGGGCGCCGCTGAAACATTAGAAACATCGAGACGGCGTGGCCGTTATGGTTCAGAAATATTTCTCGCCCTATCATCCTTCCCTGAGCGAAGTCCGTTTCGCCCGTCGCGAGAGTCCGCGACGGCCGCCCGGCGGAGGGCAGGGGAGTGGGTATGCGATGAACGGCGTGGTGCCATCCGGTGCGGACGACCTGCTTCGCATCGCCGTGGCGCATTCGCCGACCATCTACTATGTCGCCCGCTTCGACGGCGACCGCGAAACCCGGTTCATCTCCGATAATGTCGCGGCGATCACCGGTTTCGAGCCGGCCCGCTTTCTCGAGACGCCCGGTTTCGGCACCGGGCTCATTCACGGTGACGACCGGTCGCGCTACAGCCGCGTCATCGACCGCCTGGCGGAGACACCCTACGCCACCATCGAATACCGCCTCGCCAACAGCGACGGGGGATATCTCTGGTTCCGCGACGACCTGAAACTGGTCGAGGCGGAAGCCGGACGCGAGCGCCTGTTCGTCGGCTGCATGCAGGACATCACCCGCGAACGCCTGGCCGAAGCGCATCTCGATGACGCGCTCGCCATGGTCTCGGCGCTCGTCGGCTCCGCCCTCGACGCCGTCATCACGGTCGACGATACCGGCGTCATCCGGGAGTTCAATCCGGCGGCGGAAGCCATGTTCGGCTACACGCGGGACGAGGCGGTGGGCCAGGATATGGCCGACCTGCTGATCCCAGACAGCCATCGGGCGAAGCATCTGGCCGGCATGCAGCGCTTCCGCCGCACCGGCGAGGCGACGGTCGCCAACCGGCGCATCGTCGCCGAGGCGATGCGCCGGGACGGCACGGTGTTTCCCTGCGAACTTACGATCGCCGACACGATCATCGACGATCGCACCATCTTCATCGGCGAGATCCGCGACATCAGCGACCGGATCGCCGCGCAGGAGGAGCGCGACCGGATGATCGAGGTGCTGCAGACCACGGTCGACAGCATCCCCGCCGGCATCTGCATCACCGACCCGGATGACAGCATCACGCTCTGCAACACCGCCTTCGCCCAGCTCTATGGCAGCACCACCGAGGAGATGAAGGGGCTGACGCGGGACGACACCATGCGCCGGCTGCTGCCGCGCGTCGACACCATCGACGGCAAGCCGGCCGACGCCTCGCCCGAAGGCCTGAGATCGCTTGTCGGGAAGATCAGGAGCGCGCCGGAAAAGCCGGTCGAGCTGCGCCTGAAGGACGGCACCGCCTGGCTGATCTGGGGCACAAGGCGCGAAGACGGCTCGATCATCAATGTGCGCACCGACATCACGCCGATCAAGCAGGCGGAGGACGCGGCCCGCGAGACGGCGGAGCTGATCCGCTGCATCGTCGAATCGAGCCCGGTGCCACTCGGCATGACCCGGGCGCGCTCCAGCGAGGTGATCTACGAGAGCCCGGCATCGGCCGAGCTGTTCGGCCGCAACGGAGTGGGCATGGCGTTCTACGCCATCGACCATTTCGTCAATCGCGGCGATCGCGACCGCTATCTCGAACTGCTGAACGGGGCCGGCCGCGTCGACGACTTCGAGGTCGAGATGAAGCGCTCGGACGGCAGCCGATTCTGGGCCTCGCTGTCCTCGCAGATGGTGCAGTTTCAGGGCGAGCCGGTGATCGTCTCCTCGAGCTTCGACCTGACCGAGCGCAAGCGGATCGACAACGAGCTCAGCAAGCAGCGCGACGCGCTTTACCAGAGCGAAAAGCTCGCGGCGCTCGGCGAGATGCTGGCCTCCGTGGCGCACGAGCTCAACAACCCGCTGTCCATCGTCGTCGGTCAGGCCCTGCTGCTGCGCGAGCTGGCCACCGACCCGTCGATCGCCGACAGGGCGGAGAAGATCGGCAAGGCGGCCGACCGCTGCGCCCGGATCGTCAAGACCTTCCTCGCCATGGCCCGCGAGGGACCCAAGCGCAACGACGTGCTGGACCTGCGCAACGTCATCCTGACGGCGGTGGAGGCGACGCAGTACGCGATGAAGGTGTCGGACATCGACCTGACCCTGGACATCGAGGACGATCTTCCGGCCGTGCTCGGCGATGCCGATCAGCTGGCCCAGGTCTTCACCAACCTGCTGTTCAATGCCGAGCAGGTGCTGCGCAACATCTCGACCGCGCGCAAGGTGCTGATCCGGGTGCGGGGTGGCGCTGAGGGCCTGCTCGTCTCGGTTCGGGACAACGGTCCCGGCATGTCGCAGGACGTCAAGCGACGCATCTTCGAGCCCCTGTTCACCACCAAGGATGTCGGTGCGGGCACCGGCATCGGCCTGGCGCTCTGCCACCGCATCGTCGAGGCCCATGGCGGACGCATCACCGTGAAGAGCACGCCCGGCGGCGGCGCCACCTTCCGCGTCCGGCTACCCGCCCTGCAGGGCAAGGCCAGCGTCGTCGCGGCGGATCCGGCCGCCAGGATACCGCGCAAGCTCGCCCGGCGCGCGCTGGTGATCGACGACGAGCCCGATGTGGGAGAGATCATCGGCACCTTCCTCAGGGGCGAGGGCTTCCGAGTCGATGTCGTGAAATCCGGCATCGAGGCGCTGAACCGCATCGCCCGCTCCGACTATGATGCGATCATCAGTGATCTCAGGATGCCGCTGCTCGACGGACCCCGTCTCTTCGACCATCTCCAGGAGCGCTTTCCGAAGCTGGTCAAGCGGCTCGGCTTCGTCACCGGCGACACGATCAGCGAGAGCGCCCAGAAGTTCCTGCGGCGCGCCGGATGCCCGCACATCGAAAAACCGGTGACCAGGGAGGATCTACGGCGCATCATCGCCGAACTGGTCTGAGGCGCCGCTCCGCCCGGGCCCGCCGGTTCACGCGCTCCCCAACGAAGGCCGCAACGCGAAGCATGGACAAGGGTGCCAGCATCGTCGTCGTCGATGACGAACCGGATATCCGCGACACGTTCGCGGAATACCTGAGCCTGAACGGCTATCAGGTGACCGCCGCCGAATCGGCGGCGGCGCTGCGCCGGCACCTGGCGGAAGGCGGCGCACCGGATCTCATCATTCTCGATCTCGCCATGCCGGGCGAGGACGGGCTCTCGCTGGCCAGGCACCTGAAGGAAAGCACCGCCATCGCCATTATCATGGTGACCGGCGCCGGCGAGGTGATCGACCGCATCATCGGCCTGGAGCTCGGTGCTGACGACTACCTGGCCAAGCCGGTCGACCTGCGCGAGCTGCTGGCCCGCGTGAAGGCGGTGCTGCGGCGCACCCGCGGCCGCGGCCGGACGGCTGGACAGGGCGGCGCCAATGAGAGCTTCTTCGGCCGCTGCCGGCTCAACCTTGACACGCGCAAGCTCTATGATGGCGAGGGCCGGGAGATTCCGCTGACGGCGATGGAGTTCGATCTCCTCAAGGCCTTCGCGGAGAACCCCAACCGGGTACTGACCCGCGACCAGCTTCTCGACATGGCGCACAACAAGGACTGGGAGCCTTTCGACCGCTCGATCGACATCCGCATCACGCGGATCCGCCGCAAGATCGAGAGCGATCCCTCCAAGCCCTCGATCATCCGCACGGTGCGCGGCGCGGGGTACATGTTCGCCTCCGACGCCTGACAGCCAGGCGACATGTTTCGGGCCCTGATACAGAGCTGAAACCATTCGGCCGGCCGAGGGCAATCAGCCGGAAACCGCACCGCCGTAGAACCGTCCTCCAGCATCTCTGTGGAGGAGGTCATGAGCCATATCAGCGCCAGCAAGGACGCAACCGGGACCGATGCCGAGCATCGGCTGAACGCGCCCGTCATCGTCGCCATCCAGGCGAACGGCCTGCCGACCATCGACTGGTCCGCGCTGCGCAGCCTGGCGGGTGGTGGCTTCTTCAACTTCCGCGTCGAGCTCAACCCTCTTCTGGAGGGCGCGGCTCCCGAGGGTGTGCGCCGCTTCACGCCGGAGAACGAGATCGACCGTATCTCCACGCTGGCGCGCTGCCTTGGCCGCTCGCTGCACGTGATCGGCATCGGCGTGGCCTGTCCCGTGGCCCTCGCCGTCGCGCGATCGAATCCGGACATCGTGCACAGCATGGTGCTGATCGAGCCGCTGATGCTCGGCGCCCTCGACCCGGCCGACGCGCAGGAGAAGGCCTTTCTCGACGCCCATGGCGAGGTGGCGCAGGCCTGTGCCCGCTTCATTCTGGAGGGCCGTCTCGCCGATGCCACCGAACGCTTCCGCAACTTCGCCGGCGGCGCCTTCGATCCGCACCGTGATCCGGACCATCGCGAAACGCTGGCGCGCTATCTGGTGCCGGCGATCTGGGGCTCCGTCGCCACGGCGCGGCACCGGATCGACGCGGCCCAGCTCGCTCAGGTCACCATGCCGACGAAGATCGTCATCGGCGAACTGGCCGCGCCGCTCATGCGCCACCTGGCGCTGAAACTGCTGGGCCTGTTGCCGGCTGCCTCCCTCGTGCGGGTCGACGGCGCCGGTTTCCTGCCTCTGCTGACCCATCCGAACACGGTCCTGAGTGCCGTGAACGGGCATGTGGCCCATGCCCGGTTCCTGGCCTCCATCGCCGATGCCCGCGGCGACGGACCGCTGAGCCATGACCAACGGGCGTGCCTCATCCATCCCCAGGAGTGACGAAATGACTGCCTCGACCAAAGCTGAGACCGTTGTCCTGCATGCCGGGTTCCGTGCCGACCCCGGAACCGGCGCTGTCGCCGTGCCGATCGCCCAGACCACGTCGTTCGATCTCGGCAGCACCGACCATGCCAGCGACCTGTTCGCGCTGCGCGCCTTCGGCAACATCTACTCACGCATCATGAACCCGACCTGCGACGTGCTGGAGCAGCGCATCGCCGCGCTCGAGGGCGGTGCGGCCGCGCTCGCCGTGGCCTCCGGCCAGGCGGCAACGGCGATGGCCATCCAGAATATCGCGCAGGTCGGCGACAACGTGGTGAGTTCGGCCCATCTCTATGGCGGGTCGTGGAACCTGCTCGCCAACACCATGAGCAAGATGGGCATCGAGGTGCGCTTCGTCGATCCGACCGATCCGGAAGCCTTCCGCAGGGCGACCGACGAGCGGACCCGCGCCTACTACGCCGAGACGCTGCCCAATCCCAAGCTGCACGTCTTCCCCATCGCCGAGGTCGCGGCGATCGGCGAGGAACTGGGCGTACCGCTGATCATGGACAACACCGCCGCGCCGGTGATCTGCCGGCCCTTCGACCACGGCGCCCATATCGTCGTCTACTCGGCCACCAAGTATATCGGCGGCCACGGCACCTCCATCGGCGGCCTGATCGTCGACAGTGGCCGCTTCGACTGGGAGAAGCATGCCGCCCGCTTTCCGCTGCTCAACCAGCCCGATCCCAGCTATCACGGCGCGGTGTGGACCGAGGCGGTGAAGGAGATCGGCCCGGTCGCCTACATCATCAAGGCGCGGGTGACGCTGCAGCGCGATCTCGGTGCCTCGATGAGCCCGTTCAACGCCTTCCAGTTCATCCAGGGCATGGAGACCCTGCCGCTGCGCATGCGCGAGCACTGCGCCAACGCGGTCAAGGTCGCCGATTTCCTCGAGGGCCATCCGGCCGTCGAGCGGGTGATCTTCCCCGGGCATTTCGAGGGCGAGCAGCGCCGGCGGGCGGAGCGCTATCTCGGCGGCAGCTATGGCGGCCTGATCGGGATCGAGCTCAAGGGCGGTGTCGATGCCGGCCGCCGCTTCATCGACGGGCTGCAGATGGTCTACCACGTGGCCAATATCGGTGACGCCCGCACGCTGGCGATCCACCCGGCCTCGACCACCCATCAGCAGCTCAGCGCCGAGGAGCAGCTCGCCACCGGCGTGACGCCGGGCTATGTGCGGCTGTCGATCGGTATCGAGGCGGCGGAGGACATCATCGCCGACATCGACCAGGCGCTGAATGCCGCGACGATGACCAGTTCGCTGGCGGCCTGACGACCGCCGGTGGGGGCGGGTGGCACTCCTTCCTCGACACCCCGATGCCACCCGCCCCGCTTTCCCTTCGGACCGGAGATCGTGTCATGAGAACCGGACTGTTCGAGAGCGGTGCAATACCGGCTCCGCCGTCGGCGACGGCGCGGAACCGGCTGCCCGGCGTTGCCGCGCAACCTGCATCCCTGCAGATCGGTCTGCTCAACCTGATGCCGAACAAGCCGGTGACCGACCGCCAGTTCGCCACGCTGCTGGCGCGCTGCGGCCGCCCGGTCAACCTGATCCGCTCCCTGCCGGAGGGCTACAACCCGCACACGACGCCGCCGGAATACCTGGCGATCCACTACGCGCCCTGGCACGAGGTCGCGACACGTCCGCTCGACGGCCTGATCGTCACCGGCGCGCCGATAGAGCACCTCGATTTCGAGGGCGTCTCCTACTGGCCGGAATTCTGCCGGATCCTCGATTGGACAAGGCGCGAGGGGATCGCACTGATGACCGTCTGCTGGGCCGCCGAGGCGGCGCTCTACCACTTCCACGGCATTGGCAAGCAGGTGCATGCGGACAAGCTGTTCGGCATCTACCAGCAGACGGTCCGCTGCGCCGATTCCGACCTTCTGGCCGGCTTCGGCGGCAGCTTCCCGACCCCGGTCTCCCGCTACGCGACGATCGATGCCGAGGCGGTGCGCCGGATCCGCGGTCTGCACGTGCTGGCCGACAGCCCGGCCTGCGGCGTGTCGCTGGTCGACGAGCCGGGCGCGGCGGCAACCTACATGCTGAACCACCTGGAATACGAGGCCGACACCATCGCCGCCGAGTACCGGCGCGATCTGGCTGCCGGCAAGCCGACGCGCATGCCGGTCGACTATTTCCCCCGTGGCAACCTGGCGCTGGCGCCGGCCGCCGCCTGGGCGCCCTATGGCCAGAGGCTCTTCGCCAACTGGCTGGACCGCCTGCTCGTGCGCCGGGCCCTGCGGCGCAGCCTGCAACGGCCATGATTCTCAACCCGGCCCGACCTGTCCTATAGTCGAGACAGATGTCTCGGACGGACGGGAGAGAGGGCGGGGCGTGGCGACAGGTCGACACGAGGAAGATGGACGCGGGCGGCGGCTGGCGAAGGCCGGGTCTGAAGGTGGCGGAGAGGGGGCCAGCGAGCCGGGCGGATCGCGGGTGACCCCGCTCTACCACCGTCTCTACCTGGTTCTCGGCGCCAAGCTGCGCGACGGTGCCTTCCCGCCCGACCGGCCGATGCCGAGCGAGATGGAACTTGCCCGGCAGTTCCGCATGAGCCGGGTCACGGTTCGCCGCGCGCTCGACCAGCTGGAGCGCGAGAAGCTGATCCAGCGCCGCCGCGGCAGCGGCACCTATCCGGTGGTCACCGACACCGAGGGCGCCGCCCGCACGGATATCGGCGGCATGCTGGAGAATCTGATCTCGCTGGGCGACGAGACCGAGGCTCGGCTGCTCGACACCACCATCGCGGCGGCGCCGCGCTGGGCCCGGGCGATGGGCTATGCCGACGCCCCCCGCACGCTCCGGCTCACCCGCCTCCGGTCGCGCAAGGCCGAGATCTTTTCGCTGTCGGTGCTGAGCGTGCCGGAGCACCTGCTCGACCGGGCCGATCTCGACAGCCTGGGCAACGAGCCGGTCATCACCGTGCTCGAACGTGCCGGCATCTACGCCTCCACCGCGGACCAGGTACTGACCGTGGCGATCGCCGAGGCGGACGTGGCGGAGGCCATGGCGGTCGCCGTCGGCAGTCCGCTGATCTGCATGCGCCGCGTCGTGCTCGATGGCGGCGGCAGGCCGATCCTCTATCAGGAGAGCCTCTACCCGCCCGACCGCTACGAGTACCGGATGACCCTGTCGCGGATCGCGGCGGGGGTGTCGCCGCGCTGGGTGCCGGTCCGCTGACCAGGACGGTCCATGCCGGGCTTCATGCCGGCGCTTGATTGTATTAGTTTTAAGACAAATAATGGGCGGATGACCGACCTGCCCGCCAGTGCATCCGCCTACACGCTGCTACCGCCCGCCGGCCAGCAGGTCGTCGTGGTCGGCGGCGCCGGCGGGATCGGCCGGCAACTGGTGCGGCGGCTGACCGCGGATTGCGGGGCGGATGTCACGGTGATCGACCTCGCGGAGTCGCTGGCGCGGCACGCGCCGCCCGTCGGTGTGGCGGCGATCGCCGCCGATGCGCGGGATGACGGCGCGGTCGCCGATGCCTTCGCGGCGATCGGGCAGCGCTGGGGCGGTTGCGACGCGATCGTCAATCTCTGCGGCTATGCCGACGAGGCGCGACCGGTTCTGGAGACGCCGGGCGGAACCTGGCATGACGTCCTGGCTGGCAATCTGGGTGCCGCCTTCCATGTCAGCCGCCACGGGGCGCCGCTGCTGCGGCCGGGCGGCTCGCTGGTTCACATGGCCTCCGGCATCGCCCAGCTCGGTACGCCGGGCTACGGCCCCTACGGCGCGGCCAAGGCCGGGGTGATCAATCTGGTGCGCACGCTGGCACAGGAGCTGGCCCCGGCCATTCGCGTGAACGCCGTGGCGCCGGCCGCGGTCGACACCGCCTTCCTGCGCGGCGGCACCGGCCGGGGCGCGGAAGACGGGCCGCCCCGGCGGCTCGATGCCGATGCCTACGCGGCGCGCGTGCCCCTCGGCCGCATCGCCGTGCCCGACGACGTCGCCGGCCCCATCCTGTTCCTCCTCGGGCCCGGTGCCAGCTACATCACCGGCCAGACGCTCTACATCAACGGCGGAACCTATTTCGCCTGACCCGACGACGCAGCATTTCCCAGGACGAGGACGACATGGGCTTTTCCGCTCCCCAGCAGGTCACCAGCTTCATCGACGGCGCGGCCGTCGCCGGCCACGGGCCGGCGCTGGACGTGATCTACCCGGCGACGGGCGAGCGGGTGAGCCAGTTGCGCGAGGCCGACGCGGCGGAGGTCGACCGTGCCGTGACGGCGGCGCGGCGGGCCTTCGACAAGGGCACCTGGCCGTCGCTGGGGACCGAGGCGCGACAGGCGCAGTTGCTGAAGCTGCATGACGCCATCCTCGGCGCGGCGCCGGAGCTGGCCTATCTCGAATGTCTCAACACCGGGCTGGTGCTGCGCGAACTGCGCGAGCGGCACATGGTCCGCGCCGCCTACAATTTCCGCTTCTTCGCGGAGTTCATCGGCCAAGTCGCGGGCCAGGTCTACAGCCAGAACCCGGCCTATCACACCTACACGGTCCGGGAGCCCGTCGGCGTTGCAGGGCTGATCGCGCCGTGGAACGCGCCGGTGGCGCTGGCCAGCATGAAGGTCGCCGCGGCGATCGCCTTCGGCAACACCTGCGTGCTTAAACCCTCCGAGCAGACCCCGCTGGCCCTGGCGCGTTTCGTTGAGGTCTTGCATGAGGCCGGCCTGCCACCCGGTGTGGTCAACCTGGTCAACGGCCGCGGTCCGGTGACCGGCCAGGCGCTGGTCGACCATGAGGGCGTTGATCTCGTCTCCTTTACCGGCGGCACCGAGACGGGTCGCGCCATCATGTCGGCAGCCGGCCGTCGCCTGGTGCCGACCACGATGGAACTGGGCGGGAAATCGGCCAACATCGTCTTCGAGAGCGCGGATATTGACCGGGCGCTCGACGGCGCGCTGCTCGGCATCTTCTCGAACAACGGCCAGCAATGCCTCGCGGGCTCCCGCATCCTGGTGCAGCGCGGCATCGCCGACGACTTCATCGATCGCTTCGTCGCGCGTGCCCGCCGCATCCGCATCGGCGATCCGATGGCGGACGACACCGAATTGGGGCCGCTCGCCTCCGCCCCGCATCGCGACAGGGTGCTGTCCTATGCCGGCATCGCCGAAGGGGAGGGCGGGCGCCTCTTGACCGGTGGCAAGCCGCATGCGGCGTTCGCGAAAGGCTTCTACGTCGAGCCGACGGCGGTGCTGGCACGGTCGAACGACAGCCTGGTGTGCCAGGAGGAGATCTTCGGGCCCTTCGCCAGCTTCCTCGTCTTCGACACCGTGGAGGAGGCCATCGCCACCGCCAACGCGTCGAACTTCGGTCTTGTCTCCTATATCTGGTCCGACGACCTGCCGACGGTGATGCGGGCCACGCGCGAGATCCGCGCCGGCGTCGTCTGGGTCAACACGCCGATGATGCGGGAACTGCGCGCCCCGTTCGGCGGCTACAAGGACAGCGGCGTCGGTCGGGAAGGCGGAGAGGCCTGCCTGCAGTTCTATACCGAGCCGAAGACGGTGACGATCCCGACGGCTCCGCTCGGCCTGCGCCAGCTCGGCCGTTGAACGGAACTCGGCGGCGCTTCATTGGTATCATGAGGGATACATATTGCGAGGCGGCGTCAAAGATGTATTATTCCTAATACAGATCGTCGGTTGACCGGATCGGCGACCGCGCGACGGCTCGTACCGTCCCCGCGGCAACGAAGGAACAGGAGGCTTAAGATGCGAAACATCCTCTACAGCCTGGGCGCCGCCGGCCTGATGCTGACCGCCGCGTCGGCCTACGCGCAGGATCCGATCACCATCCGCGTCGCCTCGTTCACGCCGGAACAGGCCGTGGGCGTGCGGAACGTGCTGATCCCCTGGATGGAGGGGGTAGAGGCCGAGCTTGGCGACCGCGTCGACATGCAGGGCTACTGGGGTGGCTCGCTGGGCCGCGACCCGTTCGCGCAATACGATCTGGTGGCCAACGGCGTGGTCGACGCCGCCTGGATCCTGGTGGGCTACACGCCGGGTCAGTTCCCAGAGCTGTCGATCACCGAGTTGCCCTTCGTCCTGCGCTCGGCCGAGGAGGCTTCGGTCGTCGCCTGGCGCCTGCACGAGCAGGGCTATCTGAGCGGCATCGACGACGTCCACGTGATCACCATCTGGGCGCCGGATGCCACCAACATCTTCACCGACGAGCCGATTTCCGATCTGGCCGAGCTTGAGGGCATGCGCCTGCGCACCTCCGGTTCCACCCAGGCTCTGACCGTGGAGGCGATCGGCGCCTTGCCGGAGACTCTGGGCTCGACCGAGTCCAACGAAGCGATGATGCGCGGCACCATCCAGGGCATGCTGCAGGGCTGGACCGGCATGCAGACCTTCGGCAGCTTCGAGGTGACCGGCGCGGGCTACCGCGTGCCCTTCGGCATGGCGGCCTTCCTGCTGCTGATGAACGGCGATGTCTGGGACAGCCTGCCGGCCGATGTGCAGGAGGTGATGATGGCCCAGGGTGGCGAGGCCCTGGCGGAGGCCGGTGGCATCGCCTATGACGAGGCCACCCAGCGCATCATCGATGCCCAGGAGGCCGCGGGCTATGCCGTGGTCGTGCCGGACGACGAGACGGTGAACGGCTACGCCGACGCTTACGGACAGGCGGTCTACGACGCCTGGATCGGCCAGTACGACAATGGCCAGGAAGTCTTCGACGCCTTCATGAGCATCATCGAGGAGTATCGCGCGGAGGGCTGAGCCGCTTCGCGACGACACGGCACCCTTCATTCGGCCATCGGGCCCGGCCATCGGAGACCACGCGATGACCCGCATCCTCCTCGATTCGCGTGGTTTCCTCGACCGGCTGACGCGATGGGTCGCGATCATCGGTTTCTGTGCCCTGGTCGCGGTCAGCGTGCTGACCATGGTTGACGGCACATCGCGCTATGTCGGTCTGCCCCGGATCACCGGCTTCACGGACATGGGGCAGGTCTTCTTCGCCGTCATCATCGCCTGCTGCTTCCCGATCGGGCTGCTGCGCAACCAGAACGTTACCATCACCTTCGTCGGCAAGGCGCTGGGCAGCCGCGGCAACGCGGTCCTCAACGCCTTCGGCGCCTTCGTCACCTTCGCGTTCTTCGTCTTCGTCGCCTACCAGTTCTTCGCCTACACCATCGAGGTGACGGAGGCCGGCCGCACCACGCGCACCATCCTGATGCCGGTCGCGCCCTGGTGGTGGGTGACGTCCGCCATCATCGCCACCACCGTGCCGGTGCAGCTCTGGGTGCTGCTGGCGCGCGTGGCGGAGGTGGCCAGACCCGACCGCACCCTGGTTTTCCAGCATATCGACGAGGGCGGCGGCCATGTGGAGGAGGGCGTTGTCGCCTCCGACCCGATCGATTTCGACGAGGTGGACCCCCGGGGTCCGAGTGACCGGGAGCCGCGGCGATGACCGATCCGTTCACCTTGGCCATGATCGGCCTCGGCGGCATGTTCGTGCTGATCGCGCTGCATGTGCCGATCGGCGTGGCCATGGGCATCGCGGGCTTCGTCGGTGTGGCGGCCTTCGTGCCGGTCAACGCGGCGATGTCGCTCTTCGTCATCGAGAGCGTCTCGGCGATCGCCAATCCCGGCCTCGGCATCGTCGCTGTCTTCCTGCTGATGGGCTCGTTCGCCAATGTCGCGGGCCTGTCTGCGGATATCTTCCGGCTCGCCTACGCCGTCATCGGGCACTGGCGCGGCGGCCTCGCCATGGCGACGATCGGCGGCTGCGCCGGCTTCGGCGCGGTCTGCGGCTCCTCAGTCGCGACCACGGCCACCATGGGCCGGATCGCCCTGCCGGAAATGGTCAAGCGCAACTACTCGCCCTCCTTCGCCAGCGGGTCGATCGCCTCGGGCGGAACGCTGGGCATGCTGATCCCGCCCTCGGTTCTGATGGTGCTGTATGGCGTGCTGACGGAGCAGTTCGTCATCGCGCTGTTCGCCGCCGCCCTGCTGCCAGGCCTGATCTCCGTCGTGTTCTACTTCGTGGCGATCTTCGTCACCGTCACGCTGAAGCCGGGGCTGGCACCGCCGGGCCCGAAGATGGCGTGGTCGGAGCGCGGACGCATCTTCGTGCAGTCCTGGCGGGTGATCGTGCTGGCGCTGGCGGTCAGCGTGGGCATCTATTCCGGCATCTTCACGGTGACCGAGGCGGCCTCGGTCGGGGCGACGCTCGCCTTCCTCTTCGCGCTCTTCTCAGGGAAGCTGTCGCTCAAGGCCTTCTTCAAGGTGCTGCTGGAGACGGCAGGCAACACCTGCCTGATCTACACCATCCTGATCGGCGCCAACATCTTCTCCTACTTCATCACGCTGACCCAGGCGCCGGACGAGATCATCGGCTGGATCCGGGCGGCGGAACTGACGCCGTTCGTCGTCATTCTCATGCTGATCGTGGTCTACCTGATCCTGGGTTCGATCTTCGATACCGTCGCCTCGATGGTCATCACGCTGCCCTTCGTGTTCCCGCTGATCATCGAGATGGGCTACGATCCGATCTGGTGGGGCGTGATGATGATCATGGTGATGGAGGTCGGCATGATCACGCCGCCCATCGGCATCAACGTCTTCGTGCTGCATGGCGTCGCTCGAACGCTGACGCTGCGGCAGATCTATGCCGGCATCACGCCCTTCTTCATCGCCGACGTGACCCGCCTGATCATCATGGCGGCCTTCCCGCTGATCGCCCTGGCGATCCCGGCCTGGCTCGGCTTCGTCAGGCTATAGACAGCCGACGGACAGGCCCGGCGCTGGCCGCCGCCATGACTTGCGGTTGAGGCGCCATCTCGACCGGGCTAGGATGATCGCCGCCCGGAGCCGCTCCCCGGGCATCCCCGGCCGAAACGGAGGCACGATCATGACGGCCAGGCGCTTGCCGGTCATCGCGGCGCTCGCCGCCTTCCTGCCCCTGGCAGTGACGGTCCGGGCGCAGGAGGTGACGTATTACGTCTCCGTCAACGACATCCAGCTCAGCCATGACGGTGTCATCGTCCCGGTCCACGAATATGTCGAGGTCGTCCTCGGTCCGGACGGCAAGGGCACCATCGAGGTCGGCTTCCAGCAGAACGGCGCCTCGGCGGTGGACATGCTGCGCATCCTCGGCGGCGAGGCGCTGCTGCACGAGCCGCCGATCGACCCCGCCGCTCTGGGCGAACTCGACATGGACGCGCTGCAACGGGTGGTGATGACCGGGACCGTCCAGGTGGCGCCCGGCCGGCTGACCTGGGAACCCGACATGCTGGCGCCGGCGGCGGCCGAGGGGCTGCGTGCCGGCGGCAGTGACCCCCATGTCAGCCCGTTGCGGCAGGAACCGCCGGCTGGCGGCGCGGAACTGAGCGGCGGCGGCGAGAGGGATCTCGGCGACAGCTTCACGCTGACGGTCGACGGCGTGGCGCACAGCTACCGGCGCGCCGACCCCCGCCTCTGGCAACTGACCAGCTTCCTGGCCTACGCGACCGAGCAATCGATCATCCGGTCGGCCGCCTGCTACACGCCCATCGCGCAGGCCTATCTGGACGGCAGACCCTATCCCTTCGGCGCGCAGGCGGTGGCGCAGTTGGAAGAGGCGGCCGCCGACCGGCCGGGACTGGCGACCTTGCGGGAGCACGGCTATGGCGAGGCCCTCAACCACTTTCTGGATGCGGCGCTGGAGGCGCGCGCCACCCTGAATGCCTGGCTGGCGGACGAGGTCGCCCGGGAAGGCCTCGATTTCGTGATGAGTGCGCTCAACAGCTTTCTCGTGGAGACCACGTCGGCGCAGCAGGACTGGGCGGGCCGTGCGATGATGATGGCCCGGCTGGTCGAGCAGATGCACATTCTGCCTGGCGACCCGGATTTCCCCGCCGATCCGCAGGCCGAGTTCGGCGCTCTGGCGCAGGCGCTGCTCGACCGCTACGCGGCCGACCCCTGGGCGACCACCGGACCATGGACCAGCGCCTATACCGGCGGCGGCTGGGTGTCGCTCGTCCTTGTGCTCCTGACCTATGAGTGCCCGACCTAGCGCGGTTTGATCCTGTGTAGCCGGTGTCCGCAACGAACTCGGCGGCTTACGAGGCGGCGGTCAGGTCGTCGAAACGCGTGTGCCAGTGCGCATGGTCGATCCAGCGCACGAGGTCGTCGCCGTCCGGCGCGCGGCCGTCGACGGCGGTCACGCTGCGCCAGCCGAGCGCCAGCATGCAGGACAGAACGGGTGCGCCGCCGGCGCGCGGCAGCTGTCGGATCGTGGGCAGCGTCGGCATGCCGGTGCCCAGCATGACCACCGCGTCGAGATCCGCCTCGCCCAGCTTCTCCAGGGTCTCGGTCGCCGTCTCGGCGCGGATCGAGTAGATCGGGTGGAACTGGCTGTCGTCCAGCGTGGCGCTCGACACCGCGGCGACGTCGAAACCACGATCGCGCCAGTAGCCCACGCTGGTCTCCGTGAAGTCGGCCGGGTAGGGGGAGACGAGGCCGATGCGTTCGGCACCGAGCGCGGTCAGCGCGTCGCACACGGCGGTGCCGGCGGTGACGAAGGGAATGCCCGTGGCGTCGCCAAGGCGGGCGATGGTGGCGTCCTCCTCCGCCACGCCGACGAGGTAGGAGGCGCCGGTGCAGGCGAAGGCGATGGCCTGGACGGGAGCGTTGGCGAATTGCTTCACGCTCTCGCCGAGATTGCGGAAATAGTCGACGAGGCGCGCGTTTAGCGTCGACGCGGGACTGGTCATCCGCGCGTTGATCATCGAATAGCCGCGGGGCCAGAGGATCCAGAACTCCGGCTCCACGGTGGTGTTGGCCTGCGGCGTCAGCGCGCCGATCAGGCCACGGGGTGCGTATTCGACGGCCATTGGCGTTCCTGTCTACTGGATGGCGGCAGCCCGGTTCAGGCCCTCGATCATGGAGCTGCGCAGCAGATAGGCGCGGGCCTTGGCCGGATCGGCGATGGTCGCCTGCAAGTCTCGCAGGATGGAAAGACGGCGTTCGGGATCGCGCTCCTGCATGCGGCCGCGGTTGCGATCGGCCTGGGCGAGGATCTCCTCCTCGGCGATGGGCCGTCGCTGGCGCTCGTAGCGGTCGAGCAGCGCCTCCTCGGCCTCGCCGCGCCAGACCCGGATCAGCTTCTCGGTCAGGTTGAAGGCATCGTGGATGCCGCCATTCATGCCCATGCCGCCCGACGGGCTGTTGAGATGGGCGGCGTCACCGGCCAGGAGGACACGGCCCACCCGGTAGCGGTCGACGATGCGCCGGTGGATGCGGTAGGGGCGCACCTCCTCCACCGCGTAGGGCTCCGGCCTGGCGACGATGCGCTGCAGCTTTCGCTCGATCGCCTCCGGTTTCAGGGCGTCCTCGACGCTCTCGCCGGCATCCTGGTGCAGGCTGCAGCGCCAGATGCCCGGCAGGCGTAGCAGGCTGAAGGTGCTGACATCCGACCAGATGTAGTTGACGTTGGACAGCCCCTCGAGATGCTCGTGGAAAGGGAAACGCGTGGTGGCGAGGATGGTGGTCTCGGGATAGGTCGCCCCGCTCAAGCTCAGGCCGAGGGCCTCGCGCACCGCGCTCTTGGCGCCGTCGGCGCCGATCAGCCAGCGCCCGGCGAGGCGTTCGCCGGTATGGGCGCCGCCGAGGTCGACCACGACACCGTCCGCGTCCTGATGTACTCCGACGACCGGTGCGTCAAAACGCATTTCGACGCCGCCATGCGCCTCGAGCCAGTCGAGCGCCATGCGGACGAACTTGTGCTGCTCGCACTGCAGCCGAAAGGGATGGCCGGTGACGTCGGCCAGGATGCCGAGGTCGAACTCCGCCCGCTCGCCCGTGCGGTGCATCCGGATCTGCCAGGTGGGCGTGACCAGCCCGCTGTCGACCAGGCGGTCGGCCAGTCCGTATGGCGCCAGCATGTCGAGGGTCGGTGGATGCCAGGTCGAGGCGCGCAGATCCTCATGCGGCGCGTCGGCCGCTTCCAGCACGGTGCAGGGAATCCCGGCTTCCGCCAGGCGAATGGCCGAGACGAGCCCGACCGGGCCGGCACCGGCGATGAGAATGCGGTCTGTGTCCGGCGGGGCTGGTCGTGTCACTGGGAAGGTCGTCCGCGGTTGGAGAAGTTGTCTCTAGTATAAGACAAATTCTCCGGAACGCCATGCCCGGGCGACGTGTCGGCTTAGGCCCCGCCCGGTTGCCGTCAGAAGCGCCACATCCGCTGGAACACGCCATCCCGCCGGATCAGCAGATGCTGCAGCGCGGCGGCCACGTGAACGATGATCAGGGCGAAGAGGAACAGCTTTGCAATGTGGTGGATCGTCTGGAAGACGCCGGCCACGTCGCGGTCGACGGGCAGCAGCGGCGGGATGCCCATCCAGTTCAGCACCTCGACCGGAAAATTGCCGGTGACCGTGAAGACATAGCCGCTGATCGCCATGACGAGCAGCAGCACGTAGAGCGCCCAATGGTTGAACGCAGCGGCGACTCGCTGCCAGAGGGGTAGGCTGGCTGGCAGGGGCGGCGGCGGATGGGTGAAGCGCCAGATCAGCCGGAGAACGACAACCAGCAGGATGATCAACCCCAGCGCCTTGTGGGTCGCATAGAGAAAGTTCTGCAACTCTCCCCGGCCGACCCGTCCCATGGCGATGGCGACCGGGATGGTTGTGAGCACCAGCACGACCGTCAGCCAGTGGAACGTCCGTGCGGCGGCGCCGTAGGCGGCAACCGGTGCGGCCATTGTTCCGATCCTCCCTCGAATGCGAATCCGACCGGGGAACAAGATGGCGCGCATGCCTTCATCGGCAAACCCCGGGCGCGCCTTCGGATCGAGAATTGGTTGATTGTAATCGGAACGATCTAAATTTTCCGCGCATTTCATGCCGGCCAATGCGCCGCGAGCGCGGTGTGGAGAGATCAGATTGCCCGTCGATCGGTATTACTCACCTGCATTAAATCAATCGCTTCACCCATGACACCGACGCGCCGACCAGATTGCCCGTCTATCGCGACCGGGCTTGACATGGGGCGGCGGCCTGTCCTAGAAAAAATTGGAACGATCCAATTAATGGGTCGCGTCAGAGAGCCGCCACGATGCGGCCATGGCGGCGCATCGCGCCGGCAGTCGGGGAAGGAAGGCTCAGCGTTGGTGCTCACGGTCGTGGATTCGGTGGGACGGGCGCGCGGTCGACGGGTGACGCTGGTCGACATCGCGCGCCACGCCGGTGTTTCCAAATCGACCGTCTCGCTGGTCCTGCAGTCGAGCCCGCTGGTGCGCGAGGAGACGCGAGAGCGCGTGCACCGCGCCATCGACGCGCTCGGCTATGTCTACAACCGCAGCGCCGCCAATCTGCGCCGGGCCCAGTCCAACGTCGTCGGCATGGTGATCAACGACCTCGGGAACCCGTTCTTCGCCGAACTCGCGGTCGGCATCGAGCGCGTTTTCCAGACCGCCGGCTTCGTGCCGCTGATCGCCAACAGCGCCGAAAGCCCGATTCGCCAGGCCGAGGTATTGCGCTCGATCCGCGAGCAGGGGCCCGCCGGCTTCATCATCTGTCCCGCCCGGGGAACGCAGCCGGCCGCCATCGACGATCTGATCCGCGGCGGGCTTCCGGTCGTGCTGGCGATGCGCCGGGTGGCCGGTGTGCGCGCCACCTGCGTCGCGCCTGATAACCGGGATGGTGCCCGCAAGGCTGTCGAGCACCTGTTGCGCCTCGGTCATCGCCGGATCGCCTATTTCGGCGGCTTCGCCGACACCGTGGTCGATGGCGAGCGGCAGGGCGGCTACCGCGACGCGCTCGCCGCGGCGGGCCTCGCCATCGACGAGGCGCTGGTGATCTCCGGCGCGCCGACGCGCGAATCGGGCATGCAGGGCATCGATCGCCTGCGTGCAGTCGCGGACGAGGCAACGGCGGGACTCTGTTTCAACGATCTCGTGGCGCTGGGCGTGATGGCCGGCCTGCGCCGTCAGGGCAGGGAGGCGGGGCGCGACTTCGCGGTGATCGGGTTCGACGACATCGCCGAGGCCAGGCACGCCTCGCCGGCGCTGACCACGGTGGCGGTCGACACGAAGGCCCTGGGTGAACGGGCAGCCCAGTCCGTCCTCGGAATGATCCAGGGCCACCGATCAATGGAATCGCATGTCGGGGCGGTGGACCTCGTGGTGCGGGAGAGCTGCGGCGCGCGGCTCAAGGAGGCGGTGTGAGCAAGGTTGGCTGGGGGTTGGTCGGGGCCAGCACGATCGCCCGGGAATACATGATCGACGCCATCCGGCAGCAGCCGGACGGGGAGGTCGTCGCGGTGATGAGCTCGGACGCCGAACGCGCCCGGCGCTATGCGGCGGAGAACGGGATTCCTACGGGCTATGACGATCTCGACGCCCTGCTGGCCGACCCGGCGGTCGACGCGGTCTACATCTCGACGACCAACGAGCTGCACCGCGCGCAGGCCGAGGCGGCGGCCAGGGCCGGCAAGCACGTGCTGTCCGAGAAGCCGCTGGCGCTGACGCTGGACGACGCTCTGGCCATGGTGATGGCCTGTCGGGAAGCCGGCGTGGTGATGGGCACCAACCACCATCTGCGCCATGCCGGCACCCATCGCGCCATGCGCCAGGCGATCAGGGACGGGCTGATCGGCCGGCCGCTCGCCGCCCGGGTGTTCCATGCGGTCTACCTGCCCGAGCATCTGCAGGGCTGGCGGCTCAGCAATCCGGCCGCCGGTGGTGGCGTGGTCCTCGACATCACCGTGCACGACGCCGACACGCTGCGCTTCGTCCTCGACGCCGAACCGGTGGAGGTCACCGGCCTCACCCAGCATGTCGGCATGGCGGCGGAAGGGCTCGAGGACGGCGCCATGGCCGTCGGGCGCTTCACGAACGGAGTCATCGTCCAGACCCATGACGCCTTCACGGTGCGGCACGCCGGCACCGGTTTCGAGGTGCATGGCAGCGAGGGCTCGCTGATCGCCAACGACTGCATGAGCCAGCAGCCACGCGGCACCGTGGTGCTGCGCACCGCCGCTGGCGAGCGGGAACTGGAGGTCGAACGCAACGGGCTCTATGTCCGCGCGCTGGCCGGCTTCCACGCGGCCATCCGCGGAGAGGGCGGGGAGTACGCCACCGGCGAGGACGGCGTGCGTTCGCTCGCCTACGCGCTGGCGGTGCTTGAATCGGCCAGGACCGGTCGCACCGTCGCCGTCGATCCGAAGCTGTAGCAGGGGCGGAGGCGACGGACATGTCCAAGATCATCAGCGCGGAGCAGGCGGCTTCCCTGATCCCCGACGGCGCCATCGTGACGGTGAGTTCGTCGAGCGGGCTCGGCTGTCCCGACGCGGTGCTGGCCGCCATCGGCCGGCGATTCGCGGAGACGGGCGCGCCGACGGGGCTGACCACGCTGCACCCGATCGCCGCCGGCGACATGTACGGCATCAAGGGCATCGACCATATCGCGCGGCCCGGCCTGCTCAGCCGCGTGATCGCCGGTTCCTATCCGTCCGGCCCCTCGTCGGCCGAGCCGCCGGCGATCTGGCGGATGATCGGCGAGGACGCCGTGGCCGCCTACAACGTGCCGAGCGGTATCCTTTTCGACATGCACCGCGAGGCGGCGGCGAAACGACCGGGCGTGCTGACCAAGGTCGGTCTCGACACCTTCGTCGACCCCGACCGTCAGGGCTGCGCCATGACCCCGTCGGCGGCGGCGGCGCCCATCGTCGCCAGGACCGAGTTCGACGGCGATACCTGGCTCTACTTCCGCGCCATCGTGCCCAGCGTGGCGATCATCCGCGCGACCACGGCGGACGAGCGCGGCAACCTCTCCTTCGAGCACGAGGGCGCCTATCTCGGCCCGCTAGACCAGGCGCTGGCTGTCCGCAACAATGGCGGCGTCGTCATCGCGCAGGTGAAGCGGGTCGCCAAGAGCGGCACCATCCGGCCGCAGGCGGTACATGTGCCGGGTGTGCTGGTCGACCACGTGGTCGTCGCGCCCGAGCAGATGCAGACCACCGGCACGGCATACGACCCGGCGATCAGCGGCGAGGTCTTCCGTCCGATGGACAGCTTCAGCCTGCCGGAGTGGAATGTCGGCAAGGTGATCGCAAGGCGCGTGGCCATGGAACTGGCCGGAGGCACGGCGGTGAATATCGGATTCGGCATTTCCGCCAACGTGCCGCGGATCCTGATGGAGGAAGGGCTGCACGGCGCCGTCACCTGGGTGATCGAGCAGGGCGCGGTCGGCGGCGTACCCCTGCTCGACTTCAAGTTCGGCTGCGCCGCCAATGCCGAGGCGATCGTGCCGTCGCCCTATCAGTTCACCTACTTCCAGGGTGGCGGTTTCGACGCATCGCTGCTCTCCTTCCTGCAGATCGGGCGCGACGGCTCGGTCAACGTCTCCCAGCTCTCCGCCAGGCCGCATGTGACCGCCGGCGCCGGCGGCTTCGTCGACATCACCGCGCGGGCGCGCAAGATCGTCTTCTCCGGCTTCTTCAACGCCGGCGCCAGGCTGGACATCGTCGATGGCGGACTGGCCATCGAGCGTGAAGGCAAGGTGAAGAAGCTGGTGGAAGACGTTGAGCACGTGTCGTTTTCGGGAAGAAGGGCGGTCGCCCAGGGCCAGGACATCACCTATGTCACCGAACGCTGCGTGATGAAGCTGACGCCGCAGGGGGTCGTGGTCACCGAACTGGCACCGGGCGTCGACTTCGAGCGCGACATCCAGGCCCAGGCCGGCTTCCCTCTCACCCTCGCCGAAAACGCGGTCAGCATGCCGCCGGCGCTGTTCTCGCCGGCCCCGTTCGGGCTCGCTCTCAAGGAGCGCGCGGCATGAGTGGCGATCTCGTCAGGCTGGAACTCGACGGTCCCGTGGCGCTTGTGACCCTGAACCGGCCGGAGAAGCTGAACGCGCTTGACCAGGCGATGCTGGCCGGCCTCGAGGCGGTCGCCACCCGGATCGAGGCGTCTGCCGACACCCGGGTCGCCATCCTGACGGGCGCGGCCGGGAAGGCGTTCTCGACCGGCGGCGACATCAACGCCTGGGCGGCGCTGGACCCGGTCGCCTTCGCGCGCACCTGGATCCGCGACGGGCACCGCGTCTTCGACCGTCTGGCACGGCTGCGCCAGCCGCTGATCGTCTGCCTGAACGGCCATGCCTTCGGCGGTGGGCTGGAACTCGCCGCCACCGGCGATCTGATCGTGGCCGAGGAGCAGGTGCGGCTGGGCCTGCCGGAAACCGGCCTCGGCATGACGCCGGGCTGGTCGGGAACCCAACGCCTGGTGCGCCGGTTCGGCAGCCGCGCGGTCAAGCGCATGGCGCTGGCCGGCGAGATGCTGACCGCTGAGGCGGCGCTGGCGGCGGGTCTCGTCGACCGGGTCGTGCCGCAGGGCGACGGGCTCTCCACGGCGCGGGAGATGGCGGCGGCGATGTCGGCGCGCGGACCCGTCGCGATGCAGGTCACCAAGCAGATGATCAACGCCGCCGAGGGTGAAGAGGTGGCCGCAGCGCTGGAAAGCCTGGCTGGCGCCGTCGTCGCGGCCACCGGTGACCTGCGCGAAGGCGTCGCCAGCTTCCGCGAGAAGCGTCCCCCGACATTCGAAGACCGGTGAGGCTGCCATGTCCTTCCTGAATCCGAACACCACCATCCCCGAAGCCGCCGCCGGCCCCCGGTCCTATCGGCTGCTGATCGACGGGCAGTGGGTCGACGCCGCGGACGGCCGTACCCTCGAGCGGGTTAGCCCCTCGCACGGCATCATGGTCAGCCGCTACGCCCTGGCCGGCGTGCCCGATGCGGAGCGCGCCATCGCCGCCGGGCGGCGTGCCTTCGACGCGGGCCCCTGGCCGCGCCTGAGCGGCCGGGAGCGGGGCGACCTTCTGTTGCGCACCGCTGGCCTGCTGAGCGCGAGGGCCGAGGAACTCGCCCGTCTCGACGTGCTCGAATCCGGCAAGCCGATAGCCCAGGCGCGCGGCGAGGTCGCGGCGGCGATCGACATGTGGCGATACGCCGCGGCACTGGCCCGCGACGTGCATGGCGAGAGCTATGCCAGCCTGGGCGAGAGCGTACTGGGGCTGACGCTGCGCGAACCGGTGGGGCTGGTCTCGATCATCACGCCGTGGAACTTCCCTTTCCTGATCGTTTCCCAGAAGCTGCCCTTCGCCCTGGCCGCGGGCTGTACGGCCGTGGTGAAGCCGAGCGAGCTGACCTCGGCATCCACCCTGGTGCTGGGCGAGGTGCTGCTGGAGGCGGGCCTGCCGGCAGGCGTGGTGAACATCGTCGTCGGCCACGGCGCGGATGTCGGGGCGCGGCTGGTAGACCACCCCGCCGTCGACATGATCTCCTTCACCGGGTCGACGCTGGTCGGCAAGAAGGCGGTGGCGGCGGGGGCCGACACGCTGAAGCGGGTGTCGCTGGAACTGGGCGGCAAGAACGGACAGATCGTCTTCGCCGACTGCGACATGGAGGCGGCGATCGACGCGGTGCTGTTCGGCGCCTTCTTCAACGCCGGGGAGTGCTGCAACGCCGGCAGCCGCCTGATCATCGAACGCTCGGCTGCCGATGCCTTCCTCGACCGCCTGGTCGAGGGATCGCGCGCGATTAATGTCGGCGACCCACTTGACCCGGATACCCTTGTTGGCGCGATCATTACCGACGAACACCTCGACAAGATCGAGGGATATGTGAACGACGCCGGGCAAGCCGGCGCGCGTGTTGCACTGGGAGGATCGCGTGTGGAGACACGGACCGGAAGGTTCATGGCGCCCACCATCGTCGACGGCGTGTCGCCCGGGATGAGGATCGCCCGCGAGGAGGTGTTCGGTCCCGTCCTGTCGGTGCTGACCTTCGAGTCCGCCGAGGAGGCCATCCGCATCGCCAACGACACCGATTACGGCCTGTCGGCCGGCGTCTGGAGCCGCGACGTCGACACCTGCATGGGCGTCGCCCGGGGCGTGCGGTCCGGCACCGTCTGGGTCAACACCTTCATGGACGGCCATTCCGAGCTTCCCTTCGGCGGCTACAAGCAGAGCGGCCTCGGCCGTGAGCTGGGACGGCACGCCGTGACCGACTACACGGAGACGAAAACCGTTCAGATCCACCGCGGGCCGCGCACCAACTGGTGGCTGCCGCGCGGGGAGAAGAAGGCCTGAGGGACGCACCCTCGGGTAATGCATCCAAGTGAAACCAGGGAGATACGTCATGTTGCGAAAGTCATTGCTGGGAACCGTCGGCGCCGTCGCGCTGACCCTGCCCGTGGCGGCCCAGGACTCGGTCGAGGTGCTGCACTGGTGGACCTCCGGCGGCGAGGCCGCGGCGCTCAACGTGCTGAAGGACGATCTCGAGTCGGGCGGCATCGAATGGGTCGACATGCCGGTGGCCGGCGGTGGCGGCGAACAGGCGATGACCGTGCTGCGCGCCCGCGTGACCTCGGGCAACCCGCCGACCGCCGTGCAGATGCTGGGCTTCGACATCCAGGACTGGGCGGCCGAGGGCGTGCTGGCCAACTTGAACGCGCTGGCCGAGGAAGAGGGCTGGGCCGACGTGGTGCCGGAAGCCCTGCAGCGCTTCTCGACCTATGACGGCGAATGGGTCGCCGCGCCGGTCAACGTGCACTCCACCAACTGGATCTGGGCCAACGCCGCGATCATGGAGGAACTCGGCCTCGAGCAGCCGACCACCTGGGACGAGCTCGTCTCCACCCTGCAGGCGATCGAGGATGCCGGCTACGTCGCCCTGGCCCATGGCGGCCAAGCCTGGCAGGACGCCACCATCTTCGACAGCGTGGTGATGGCGACCGGCGGGCCGTACTTCTACCAAAGGGCGATGATCGATCTCGATCCCGAGGCGCTTTCGTCCGAGTTCATGGTGCGATCGTTCGAAAGAATGGAAGTGCTCAGGGGCTTCGTCGACGAGAATTTCTCGGGCCGCGACTGGAACCTTGCCAGTTCCATGGTGATCAATGGCGAGGCCGGCATGCAGATCATGGGCGACTGGGCGAAGGGCGAGTTCCTGAATGCCGGAATGGTGCCGGGAGAGGATTTCCTCTGCTTCCGTTTCCCGGGTACTCAGGAGACAGTTACGTTCAACTCCGACCAGTTCGTCATGTTCGCGGTCGGCGAAGAGCAGCGTGAGTCTCAGGAAGCACTTGCAAGTGCGATCATGTCGCCAACGTTCCAGTCGGCGTTCAACGTGGTGAAGGGATCTGTGCCTGCGCGCACCGACGTCCCGAATGATGATTTCGACGCTTGCGGCCAGCAGGGTATGGTCGATCTGGCGTCGGCGAGCGCCAATGGCATGCTGTTCGGCTCCATGGCGCACGGCCACGCCAATCCGGCGAACGTGAAGAACGCCATGTACGACGTCATCACCGCTCACTTCAACGGCGAGTACGACGCCGCCACGGCGGCCGAGGAGCTGCGCAACGCGGTCGAGTCCGCGATGTAAGGCCCGACGGTCACGGTCCGGGACGGTTCCCCCGCGTCGGCCATTGTGCCGGCGCGGGGGCCGACCCGGCCTGATACCGAGCGAGATCGCCCATGACCATCCAAGATGCCGGCCGTGGCCGCAGGCGGCCCGGGACCGCCGCCGTCTACGCCGCGCCGGGCATGCGCGAGCGGCTGCAGACCTGGCTGCCCAAGCTGGTGCTGTCGCCCAGCTTCGCGGCCATCCTTATCTTCGTCTACGGCTTCATCCTGTTCACCGGCTACCTGTCGCTGACCCCATCCCGGCTGTTGCCGAACCTCGAGCTCGAGGGTTTCGACAACTACGTCACGCTGTGGGGCCTGCCCAACTGGTGGACGGCGATCACCAATCTGGCGATCTTCGGCTCGCTCTACATCATCATCTGCACCGTGATCGGCCTCGGTCTGGCGATTTTGCTGGACCAGAAGATCCGGGGCGAAGGGGTGCTGCGGCCGATCTTCCTCTATCCGATGGCGCTTTCCTTCATCGTCACCGGCACCGCCTGGAAGTGGTTCCTCGACCCCGGCATCGGCATCGAGCACGTGGTCCAGACCTGGGGCTGGGAGAGCTTCGAATTCGGCTGGATCAAGGACCGCGACATGGCGATCTACACCGTCGTCATCGCCGCCGTCTGGCAATCCTCAGGCTTCGTCATGGCGATGTTCCTGGCCGGCCTGCGCGGCATCGACAACGAGATCATCAAGGCAGCCCAGATCGACGGTGCCAGCAATTTCCGGCTCTACCGCAAGATCATCCTGCCGCAGCTTCGGCCCGCCTTCCTGTCCGCCTTCGTCGTGCTGGCCCACCTCGCCATCAAGTCCTACGACCTCGTGGTGGCGCTGACCAATGGCGGACCCGGCCGGGCGACCGAATTGCCGGCGACCTTCATGTATTCCTATACCTTCAGCCGCAACCAGATGGGCGTGGGCGCCGCCTCGGCGGTGATCATGCTGATCATGATCGCCTCGGTGATCGTGCCCTACATCTACGCCGAGGTCCGTGGAGGGCGCGATGTCCGCTAGCTCCCCCGATTCCGCCATCCGCCTCAACCGCGGCGTGCGCGCGCTGATCTACGCCGTCCTGATCTTCTTCGCGGTCTACTACCTGCTTCCGCTGCTGATCATGCTGGTGAACTCGCTGAAGCCGCTCGACGAGATCACCGGCGGCAACATGATCGCCCTGCCGCAGGAATGGACGATCGAGCCCTGGCTGGCGGCCTGGAGCACGGCGCAGATCGGCGTGCAGCCGACCGGCCTCGCGCCCTATTTCATCAACTCCATCGTCATGGTGGTGCCGGCCGTCCTGATCTCCACGGTGCTGGGCGCGCTCAACGGCTATGTCCTGACCAAGTGGAAGTTCCCGGGCCATTCCATCGTCTTCGGCATGATGCTGCTGGCCTGCTTCATCCCCTTCCAGATCGTGCTGATCCCGATGGCGCGGATCCTCGGCCTGATCGGTCTGGCCGGGACCGTGCCAGGCCTGGTGCTGGTGCACGTGGTCTACGGCCTCGGCTTCACCACGCTGTTCTTCCGCAACTATTACAACGCCTTCCCGACGGAACTCGTGAAGGCGGCGCAGATCGACGGTGCGGGCTTCTTCCGCATCTTCTTCAAGATCCTGCTGCCGAGTTCCGGTCCGATCATCGTGGTGACGGTGATCTGGCAGTTCACGAATGTCTGGAACGACTTCCTTTTCGGCGCCTCCTTCGCCGACGCCGACAGCCAGCCGATGACGGTGGCGCTGAACAACCTGGTCAGTTCGTCCACCGGCGAGCGGCCCTACAACGTGCATTTCGCCGGCGCGGTGATCGCCGCGCTGCCGACGCTGATCGTCTACATCGTCTCCGGCCGCTACTTCGTGCGCGGCCTGATGGCGGGCGCCGTCAAGGGATAGGAACCATGGCCTTCCTCGAGATCGACAACCTGTACAAGCGCTACGGCTCGGTGGAGGTGCTCAAGGGCATCGACATCGCCGTGGAGGAGGGCGGCTTCCTGGTGCTGGTCGGCCCGTCGGGCTGCGGCAAGTCGACCCTGCTGAACACCATAGCGGGGCTGGAATCGGTGACCGAGGGCGAACTGCGCATCGCCGGTCGGCGGGTCAACGAGCTTCACCCGTCCAAGCGCGACATCGCCATGGTCTTCCAGTCCTACGCGCTCTATCCCAACATGACGGTGGCGCAAAACATCGCCTTCGGCATGGAGAGCCGCGGCATCCCGAAGGCGGAGCGCGACGCCGCCATCGCCGAGGTCTCCGAGATCCTGCAGATCGGCCAGTTGCTGCAGCGCAAGCCGAGCCAGCTTTCCGGCGGCCAGCGCCAGCGCGTGGCCATGGGCCGGGCGATGGTGCGCAACCCCCAGGTCTTCCTGTTCGACGAGCCCCTGTCGAACCTGGACGCCAAGCTGCGCGTGGACATGCGCACGGAGATCAAGCGGCTGCACCGCCGGCTCGGCACCACCATCGTCTACGTCACCCACGACCAGATCGAGGCGATGACGCTGGCCACCCAGATCGCCGTGCTGAAGGACGGCGTGCTGCAGCAGGTCGGCAGCCCGTCGGAGATCTACAACAATCCGGCCAACATCTTCGTCGCCGACTTCATGGGTTCGCCGTCGATGAACATCATCGAGGGCGAGATCGTCGCCGGCAATGGCGGTGGCGTCGGCATTTCGCTGGAGCGCGAGAACGAGGCGCCGATCGTGCTCGGCGTCAACGGCAGCCGGGCGGGCAAGCTGGGCGGTCATGTCGGCCGCAAGGCCCTGTTCGGCATCCGGCCGGAGGCAATCACCGACAAGGATGGTGCCGACCGCAACGCCGAGCGGATCGAGGAGGCGGAGTGCCTCGTCGACGTGGTCGAGCCGGCCGGGTCGGACACCTTCGTGGTTACCGCGCTGGGCGGCAGGGAGGTGATCGCGCGCATGCGCTCCGACGCCGCGATCACCGTCGGCGACCGCGTGCCCTTCGCCTTCAACATGGACAAGGCCGTTTTCTTCGAGCCGGAGAGCCAGACGCGTCTCGCGTGATCCCCTCGCATGACCGACAGCCCCGATATCGTCATCATCGGGTCGGGCATGGGCGGCGCCACCATGGCGCACGCCCTGGCACCGACTGGCGCCAGGATCGTCATCCTGGAGCGTGGACAGCGCCTGGAGGACAGCCCCTCGGCGCGTGATGCCGACGCGATCTTCCGGCGCGGTGTCTACCGGCCGGCGGAGACCTGGCTGGACGGCACCGGCAAGCCCTTCAGCCCCGGCAACTACTACTTCCATGGCGGCAATACCAAGTTCTACGGCGCCGTGCTGTTGCGCCTGCGCGAGGCCGACTTCGAGGCCATGGAGCACGCGGGCGGCCTGTCGCCGGCATGGCCCATCCGCTACGCCGATCTCGCGCCCTGGTACGACGCGGCCGAGCGGCTCTACAACGTCGCCGGGCGCATTGGCGAGGATCCGACAGAGCCGCCGCATGCCGGTGACTATCCCCGACCGCCGATCCCCGACGAGCCGGCGATCGCTGCCGTGCGCAAGCGCCTGCGCCGTGTCGGGCTCAAGCCTTTCACTCTGCCGCTCGGCCTCGACATCGAGGCCTGGCTGGCGCGCGGCCTGACAACCTGGGACGCCTATCCCGACACACGCTGCGGCAAGATGGACGCGGAGAACTGCGCCCTGATCCCCGCACTCGCCCACGACAACGTAACGCTGGTTTCCGGCGCCGAGGTGGTGCGCCTGACGCTGCAGCCGGGCTCGGCCCGGATCGGCGGGGTCGACTTCCGGCACGATGGCGTGACGAAGCGACTCGCCCCCGGTCTCGTCGTCCTTTCGGCCGGCGCGGTGAATTCCGCGGCCCTTCTGCTGCGCTCGGCCAATGACGACTTTCCAACCGGCCTTGCCAATCGCGCCGACCAGGTCGGGCGCCATTTCATGAACCACAACTGCTCGGCCATGCTCTCGGTCGACCCGCGCCGGATCAACGACGCCGTCTACCAGAAGACCCTCGGTGTCAACGACTTCTACCTGGAAGATGGCGAGGGCGGCCCGCCGCTGGGCAATGTGCAGCTGCTGGGCAAGGTGACCGCGCCCATCCTCAAGGGCCAGCTGCCGGCACTGCCGCTGGCGCTGCTGCGATGGCTCTGCCGGCACTCCGTCGACTGGTACCTGATGAGCGAGGACCTGCCCGACCCGGACAGCCGCGTCACCGTCGACGGGGCCGGGCGCATCCGGCTCGACTGGCGCCGCTCCAATATGGGCGCTCATGGGAGGCTGGTCCGCACCATGCGAAGAAAGTTGAAGGAAGCAGGTTATCCACTTGTCTTATCACGTACTTTCGATCGACGGACCCCATCGCATCAATGCGGCACCCTGCGTTTCGGCGATGACCCCGCCACGGCGGTGCTCGATCCCTGCTGCCGGAGCTTCGACCACGAAAACCTCTACGTCGTCGATGCCGGGTTCATGCCGTCCTCCGCCGCCGTCAATCCGGCGCTGACCATCGCCGCCATGGCCCTGCGCGTGGCCGACCGCATCCGCCGAGAGGAGCGCGCCGCGTGAGCCGGCCGGTCGCGCTCGTCACCGGGGCCGGTCGGGGCATCGGCCTCGCCATCGCCGAAGCACTGGCCGGCGCCGGCTTCGACCTCGCGATCTCCGACGTCATGGCGGAAGCGGATCTCGCGCCCGCGGTCGAGCGTATTGCCGCCGGGGGTGCGGCGGCATTGCCGCTGTCCTCGGACCTTGCCGACCTCGCCGATCATGGCCGCGTCGTCGACGCGATCTACGACCGCTTCGGCCGTTTCGACTGCCTGGTGAACAATGCGGGCATCGCCTCGCCGGTGCGTGGCGACCTGCTGGCGCTGGCGCCGGAGAATTTCGACCGTGTGCTGGCCGTGAACCTGCGCGGCACGGTCTTCCTGACCCAGGCGGTGCTGGCGCGCTGGCTGGCCGACGGCCGGGACACGCCGGGCCGATCGGTCGTCACGGTGACCTCGGCATCGGCCGAGATGGCCTCCCCCGAACGGGCGGACTACTGCATGTCGAAGGCGGCCCTGTCGATGTGGGTGAAGACGCTGACCCTGCGGCTGGCGGACAGCGGCATCGGCGTCTTCGAGGTGCGGCCCGGCATCATCCGCACGGAGATGACGGCGGTGGCCGCGCAGAAATACGACCGGCTCATCGCCGACGGCCTGGTGCCGGCTCGGCGCTGGGGCGAGGCGGCGGATGTGGGTGCTGTGGTGGCGGCGCTGGCCGACGGACGGCTGGGATTCGCCACCGGCAGCGTGGTCACCGTCGATGGCGGCCTTTCCGTGCCCCGGCTCTGACGGCCGGCGCGTCCTGGAGATGAGCGATGGCTGAGGAATTCGACTACGTGATCGCCGGTGGCGGGCCGGCGGGCTGCGTCCTGGCGCGGCGCCTGACGGAGGACGCGGACGTCAGCGTGCTGCTGCTGGAGGCGGGCCGCGCCGACAGCCATCCCTATATCCGCATGCCGGCCGGCTTCGCGAAGCTGACCGGCGCCAAGGCGAACTGGGGCTACTCGACGGTCGGCCAGGAGGGCGTGGGCGGCCGCGACTTCTGGTATCCGCAGGGCAAGGTGCTGGGTGGAGGCTCGTCGATCAACGCGCAGATCTACACCCGCGGCAACCCGCTCGACTACGAGGCCTGGGCGGAGGTGGCGGGCTGCACAGGCTGGGCCTTCGCCGACGTGCTGCCCTATTTCAAGCGGGCCGAGGACAACGAGCGTCTGGAGGACGAGTATCACGCCAATGGCGGCCCGCTCGGCGTTTCCGACCCGGTCAATCCGCTGCCGATCTCCAAGGTCTTCCTGCGCGCCGCCCAGCAGGCCGGCATCCCCTACCGGCACGACTTCAACGGTGCGGTACAGGAGGGCATGGGCTTCTACCAGATGACCCAGCGCAACGCCGCGCGCTGCAGCGCCGCCAGGGCCTATCTTCATCCCGTCCTTGATCGCCCGAACCTGACCTTGCGCACGCGGACGCTGGCGACGCGCATCCTGGTGGAGCAGAGGCGTGCCAGCGGCGTGGCCTACCGCGCCCAGGACGGTGCCACGGCCACGGTCAGGGCGCGGCGCGAGGTGATCGTGACGGCCGGCGCCATCGGCTCGCCGAAGCTGCTGATGCTTTCCGGCATCGGGCCGGCCGACCATCTGCGCGAGACCGGCGTCGAGGTGGTGCATGACCTGCCGGGAGTGGGCCGCAACCTGCAGGACCACATGGACGTCTACGTGGTGAACGAGCTGACCGGCAACCACAGCTACGACCATGTGGCGAAGTGGCATCACACGCTCTGGGCCGGCCTGCAATACGTGCTGTTCAAGAAGGGACCCGTCGCCTCCAACCTGGTGGACGCCGGTGGCTTCTGGTACGCCGATCCGGCCGCGCGGTCGCCCGACATCCAGTTCCACTTCATGCTGGGTTCGGGGCTTGAGCACGGGCTGGAGAAGCTGAAGAATGACGGTGTCACCCTGAACTCCGCCTTCCTGCGGCCGCGCGCGCGGGGCTGGGTCAAGCTGCGCTCGGCCGACCCCACCGAGCCACCGTTGATCAACCCCAACTACTGGGGCGATCCCTATGACAAGGCGATGTCGATCCGCGGTTTCCGTCTGGCGCGGGAGATCATGGCGCAGGCGGCCTTCCAGCCCTATCTCAAGGCCGAGCGCCTGCCGGGTCCGGCGGTGCGGACGGACGAGGAGATCGCGGACTATGCACGACGTCACGGCAAGACGGACTACCACCCGGTCGGCACCTGCAAGATGGGCACGGACGCGATGGCCGTCGTCGACCTGTCGTTGAAGGTGCATGGTATCGAGGCGCTCCGGGTCTGCGACAGCTCGACCATGCCGCTTCTGGTGTCCGCCAACACCAACGCGCCGACGATCATGATGGCGGAGAAGGGCGCCGATCTGATCCGCGGACGACCCTTGCTGCCGCGCCTCAACGTCGGCTTCCATCGGCGTCTGGAGCCGGCGGACCGGTCGGCCGGGTCGGGGACGGGGACGGGGACGGGGACAGGGACGGGGAAGGTGACAGGGACGGGGGCCGCGGCGCCATGATCCGCCACTGCGTCTTCCTCAACTATCGTGCCGATGTTTCGTCCCGGGAGAAGGAGGAAATCCTGAAGGAGATCAAGGCTTTGCAGGGCAGACTCGAGGGGCTTATTGCGGTCCATGGCGGGGTCAATGTCAGCCCCGAGGGTCTGGACAAGGGGCACTCGGAAGGGTTCATCGTCGACTTCGCCGACGCCGCGGCGCGCGACCGCTATCTAGCGGACGAAGGCCACCAGGCCACCGGCCGGCGCATCGTCGCGGCGACAGCCGGGGGACTGGACGGCGTCTTCGTCTACGACCTCGAGTGCCCCGATTGACCGCGCGCTCCCCAGCCGATGCCGTGGCGCTGGCCCTGCCGCCGCCGGATCGGCTGGCGCTGTTCCTGGATGTCGACGGCACGCTGGTGGGCACGCGCCCGCCCGACCGGCCGCATCAACTGGACGTCGACCGGCTGGCAACGCTGCAGGCGCTGGAGGACGCGCTCGGCGGTGCGCTGGCTGTGATCTCCGGGCGGGCCGTCAGCGCGCTCGACCAGTTCTTCCATCCGCTTCGGCTCAACGCCGCCGGCATCCAGGGCATCGAGACGCGCATCGACCGGGGCCATGTCGAGCGCACCGAGCTCGGCCCAGCCGATACCGCCGTGCTCGATCGCCTGGCGCACGAGGTCGAGGCGCTCGGCTTTCCTGTGGAGTTCGAGTGGAAGGGGGCGGGACTGACCTTCGTCTACGAGGAGGCGGCGCCCTTCGTCGAGGAGTTGATGGGCCTGGTCGAGATGCGGCTGACCGCCGGCCTGCGGGCCTATCGCGGCATCATCGCCATCGACGTGGTGCCGTCCCATGCCGGCAAGGGACCGGCGCTCGCCAAGCTGATGCGACAGGCGCCGTTCGCCGGCCGCCTGCCGGTGCATTTCGGCGACGACCTGGCCGACGAGAGCGCCTTCGAGGAAGCGGCCGGCGGCGGTGGCTTCGGCGTCTCCGTGCGACGCCCGACGGGCCTCACCCGCCACCACCTCGCCGACCACGAGGCAGTCTGGCAGGCATTGACGGCCTACTGTCGGAGGCATGTCTGAAGGCGGGCCTGCAGACGAAAGCACATTGCGCGCCGATCGCCTCTTGCTGCGCGACACCACTGTCATAGTTTGATGGATGACGCGATACCGGTCGGCCGATGATTGCGGGGAGTACGCGGGCAAGGTGAGCGCAACGGAAGCGGAAAATCCTTCGCGTCCGAACGGGCGCGGCGGCGTCATCGGCGTGTTAGCGACGCTGCTGGCGCTGATCCTGCTGAACGCGGTGCTGCTTCTGCCGCCCTCGCCGTCGGAGCTGACGGTGGGGCACTTCCTCGCCATCGCGATCGAACTGCCGCTGATCGTTGCCGTCCTGTTGATCACCCCAGGCGTGCTTCGCTGGCCCGTCACGGCGCTCATTGTCGCCGTGGTGGCGGTCACCAGCTTCCTCAGCATCGCCAATGTCATGACCCAGGTCAGCCTGGGCCGCTTCTTCAAGCCGCTGGTCGACAGCCAACTCTTCGCCGCCGGCTGGGACGTGCTCAGCGGCGCCGTCGGGGAGACCCGCGCACTGCTGATCACCCTGGCCGTCATCGGCGGCTTCCTCCTGCTGGTGGTGCTGGTCTGGTGGGCCGTAGGCCGGCTGTTCCGCCTCGGGCGGGGCTGGCGCGGGCAGCAGCGCCTCGCCGCCGCCGGGTTGCCGGCGGTCGCCGTTGTCCTGGTCCTCGCTCTGGGTATCACTCGTGGCAGCGGCATCCCGGTCGACGACCAGGCCTGGGAACGATTGTCGTTCCATGCCCGCCAGATCGCGAGCGACCTCGAAGCCCGGCGGGAATTCGCCGGCGAGCTGGCCGAGGATCCGCTGGCGACGCTGCCGCGGGAGGCCCTGCTCGGACGGCTCGAGGGACGGGACGTGCTGCTGGTGTTCATCGAGTCCTACGGCCGGTCGGCGCTCGACGACGCGCGCTACCGCCCGGCCGTCGGACCGGCGCTGGGCGCGCTGGAGGTGGCCGTCGACGCGGCCGGAGCCCACGCCGTCAGCGGCTGGCTGACCTCGCCGGTCGCCGGAGGCCAGAGCTGGCTGGCGCATGGCACGCTCCTGTCCGGGCTGTGGCTCGACAGCCAGCGGCGCTACGACCAGCTCGTCACCAGCGAGCGCGAGACGTTGGTGCATCTATTCGACGACGCGGGCTGGCGCACCACCGCGATCATGCCCGCACTCACCCTGGCCTGGCCCGAGGGGCACTATTTCGGCTACGACCGGCTCTACGCCGCCGACGATCTCGGCTATGCCGGCCGGCCCTTCAACTGGGTCACCATGCCGGACCAGTACACGCTGACCGCGCTCAACCGGCTGGAGCTCGATCCCGTACCGCGCGACCCGGTGTTCGCCGAAGTGGCGCTGATCTCCAGCCATGCGCCCTGGACCCCCATCGCGCCGGTGATCGACTGGGCGGAAGTCGGCGACGGCAGCATCTTCAGCCGCTGGGCTGATACCGGCGATCCGCCGGCGGTGCTGTGGCGCGATTTCGACCGGGTGCGCGAGCACTATGCGCTGTCGATCGCCTACTCGCTGGAGGTGGTCGCCGGCTATGTCGAGACCTTCCTCGACGAGGAGGATCTGCTGATCGTGCTCGGCGATCACCAGGCCGCCCCCCTGATCACCGGCGAGGGCGCGTCGCGGGCGGTGCCGATGCACGTGATCAGCCGCGATCCCCGCCTGATCGAAGCGATCGCGGACTGGGGCTGGACGCCTGGCGTAGCGCCGACGGAGGAGACGCCGGAATGGCCGATGAACGCCTTCCGGGCGCGCTTCGTCGAGGCCTATAGCGAGGCCGGGCATGTCGTCGCCGATGCCGGAGACGAGGACGAACCGGCCGTGCCGTGACAGGCGGTCAGGGTTGCGTGAAGACGGCGGTCGAGACCACCGGGCCGGTCGGTGCCCCGGTCGGCGATCCGCCCGGAGGCTCGAGGGAGATGGCCAGCGTGGACCCGACGCTGTCGTTGACCTCGTCGGGCAGGCTGTAGGCCTCGCCCACCGGCAGGACGCCGAGCGAGCGTGGTGCGGCGTCCGGCTCGATCAGCCAGATCTCGAAGACCGCGTCCTGGGGAGCGACCGGCCGGCCGATGGGGCGGACGACCGGTGCTGAATCGGACACCGCCTCGACCAGGAAGGCCGGCTGTCCGTCCGCGTCCGACAGCAGGGCGAAGCGCTCGATCGACGTCGCCGGGTCATCGGCGGCCGGTCGCAGCAGGACGAGGAGCAGGGCCGCCACGGCGCCTGCCGCGACAAGGCCAGCCCCGGCGGCGAGCCGGCGCCACCAGGCGAGCGCCTCGGAGACATAGCCCCGATCGCTGGTCAGCCGGGACGCCTCCACCGGCCTGCCGGCGGCCGCCCGGGCATCCAGGGTGGCGTCAATGCGCAGCAGCAGGTCTTCCGGCGCCGCCTCAGCGGCGGATGTGCGCGCCAGCCCGTCCAGCTGAGTGCGCCACCAACCGACGAGATCGGCGAATTCCGGGTCGGTTGCGAGACGCAGGGCGGCCCGGCGTTGGCGGGCGCCGTCCAGCAGGCCGAGCGCGAACTCGCCGGCCAGCGCGATGTCGCGCGCTTCCTCGCGGGCCAGGCCATGCCCATTGTCCGTCCTGCGGTCGGTCATGACAGGCACTCCCGAAGCGCGATCAGGCCGCGGCGAATGCGCGACTTGATGGTGCCCACGGGCTCGCCGGTGAGGCGGGCCGCCTCGCGGTGGCTCAGCCCCCTGGAATAGACGGCGACGATCAGCGCGCTCTGCTCGGCGCGCAGCTCCTCCAGGCATTCGTCGAGCCGGGTCCGGTCCTGGGACTGGCTGGCGCGCTCTTCGGGCGAGGGCGCGTCGTCGATCTCGTCCTCGGGAACGACGGGATTGGCCTTCAGGATGTCGCGGCGCCGGGTTGACTTGCGGACGCCGTCGATCGCCCTGTTGCGCACGATGGTCGACAGCCAGGCGCGCGGCGCGCCCAGGCTCGGCTCGAAGCTGCCGGCGCGCTCGCACACGATGACGAAGGCGTCGTGCACGCAGTCCTCGGCCATGGTTCGGTCCCCCACGATACCGTAGGCCAGCCGGATCAGCCGGCCGGCATGCCGATGATAGAGGTCGCGCAGAGCGGCCCGATTGCCGCCCGCCAGCTTGGCGAGAAGCTCCTCGTCCGGCGCGCCGCCGTCAGTCTCGGTTTCGTGAGCCGTCATCGGTGAGACCCTAGCAAGGCCTCGGGACAATCGAAACGCGAACTTGGCCGTGCCGGTCGATTCCCGACCAATTCTGGCGCGACAGGCGCCGCGGCGGCGGTGCGGATGGCAGAGGGGACCACCGCCGCCGCGGCCTGGTCGTCGCCGGTACCGATAGTGCGGATCATACCTTGACGGAATCGCGTCAGCGCTTCCGTCATGGTATGTGAATCCGCACTAATTGATTGATAATAGACAGGATTCACACGGCTCAACGGAGCCGAGGCCGGCTCCGTTTAGCCGTGATCCTGTCTAGGGCAGCAGCACCGTGTCGATCGAGTGGATGACGCCGTTCGACTGGTAGACGTCATAGGTGCCGATATTCGCCGTGTTGCCGCTGGCGTCGGTGACGACGACGTTCGACGGCCCGTTCATCGCCACCATCAGCATCCCGCCGTTCACGGTCTCCAGCGAGGCCGAGCCGCCGCCAGAGCGGATGCGCTGCATCAGCGCCTGGCTGTCGAGCGCGCCGGCAACCACGTGGTAGGTCAGGACGGCGGTCAGCTGATCCTTGTTTTCCGGACGCAGCAGGGTCTCGACAGTGCCCGCAGGCAGGTCCTCGAAGGCGTCGTTGACCGGCGCGAAGACGGTGAACGGACCGGGGCTGTTCAGCGTGTCGACCAGATCGGCCGCCTGAACCGCCGCGACAAGCGTGGTGTGATCGGCGGAGTTGACCGCATTGGCGACGATCGTCTGGTCGGGGAACATGGCCTCGCCACCGACCATGACGGTGTCGTCCATCGCCATCATGTCGTCCCCCGACATGTTCGCCATGCCGGACTGGCAGGCGGCAAGGGCGAGGGCGCCGGCGGCGACGAGCATGGAGCGGCCATGCCGCGTGAAGCTGATCTTCATCGGATTATCCTTCCGGGTTGACTGTGCGTGGAGGTGCGATCGCGCGGAGCGGTGCCTCACGGCAGAAGCACGCTGTCGATCACGTGGATCACGCCGTTCGACTGGTAGACGTCGTAGGTGGTGATGTTGGCGGCGTTGCCGCTGGCGTCCTCGACGACCAGGTTCATCGGCCCGTTCGTGGCGACGGTCAGCGTCTCGCCCTGCACCGTCTCCAGCATGGCCATGCCGCCATTGGCCTCCGCCTCGGCGGCGAGCGCCGCGCGGTCGAGGCGGCCGGGGACCACGTGATAGGTGAGCACGGCCTGCAACTGGCCCTGGTTTTCCGGCATCAGCAGCGTCTCGACCGTGCCGGCGGGCAGGTTCTCGAAGGCGTTGTTCACCGGCGCGAACACGGTGAACGGGCCGGCGCTGTTCAGCGTGTCGACCAGGCCGGCGGCCTGGACCGCGGCGACCAGCGTGGTGTGATCGGCGGAGTTGACCGCGTTTTCCACGATCGTCTGATTGGGGAACATGGCCTCGCCGCCGACCGTGACGGTCTGCTGCGCCAGGGCTGGCGTGCCGGCGAGCAGTGCCGCGGCGGCGAGGGCGATGGATGACGTGCGCATGATGCACTCCCTTGAGGTTCTATCGTCCCGACAGCCCGTTAGCAGGCGGCCGTACTCAAGGAACGTGCGGGGTCGGCGGGTGGATGCCCCGCTCAGTCGGAATTCTCGGATGTGGCGGGCATGGCCCATGGCCGGCGTTCGCGATCGTCGGTGGTCCAGCGCGCGATCGTCTCGGCATGCTGCAGCGTGAGGTCGATGTCGTCCCAGCCGTTGAGCAACTGCTGGCGCCAGGCCGGATCGATCTCGAAGGCGATGGTCATCCCGCCGACGGCGATCTCCTGCCGTTCGAGATCGACGCTGGTCTCCGCAGGTCCGTGCGCCGTGAGGTGGTCGAGCAGCCGGGTGTTGTCCGCGGTGCCGATCCGGGCCGGCAGCAGGCCGTTCTTGACCGCGTTGGCGGCGAAGATGTCGCCGAAGCTGGCGGCGACGAGGCAGCGGATGCCGAAATCGGCGAGCGCGTAGACCGCCGCCTCGCGCGACGAGCCGGTGCCGAGATTGCGCGCGGTGACCAGAATGGACGCGCCCGCCGCCTCGGGTCGGTTCAGGGGGTGGTCGGACCGCGGCCTGCCCTCGGCATCGTGCCGCTGGTCGTGGAGCAGGACGGGGCCGTATCCCTCGGCCCGCGTGCGGCTCATGAACCGGGCCGGGATCAGCTGGTCGGTATCGATGTTCGCCTCGGGCAGGGCGACGGCCTTGCCGGTGTGTCGGGTGAAGGGCGTCATGTTCCCTCCAGCGTCCTGACGTCGGTGATGCGGCCGGTCACGGCGGCAGCGGCCACCATGGCGGGCGACATTAGATGGGTGCGTGCGCCCGGCCCCTGGCGGCCGCGGAAATTGCGGTTGGTGGTGGAGGCGCAGCGCTCGCCCGCGGCGATGAGATCGCCGTTCATGCCGACGCACATGGAGCAGCCGCTATCCACCCAGTCGAGGCCGGCTGAAATGAACACGCGGTCGAGGCCCTCGGCCTCCGCCTGGCGCTTCACAGCGCTCGACCCGGGGGAGACCATGCCGGGAACCGCCGCCCGGCGGCCGTCGATCACGGCGGCGGCGGCGCGCAGATCCTCGATACGGGCATTGGTGCACGAGCCGATGAAGACGCGGTCGACCGGCGTGCCGGCGATCGGGCGGCCGCCCTCGAGCCCCATGTAGTCGAGGGCGTCGGCGATGGCCCGCGCGCGGCCCGGATCGGCGCAGTCGGCCGGATCGGGCACGGGTGACGTCACCGGGATCGCCTGTTCCGGGCTTGTGCCCCAGGTCACCGTCGGCGCGATGTCGGCGGCCGCGAGCCGGATTTCCCGGTCGAAGACGGCATCCCCGTCGCCGGCAAGCGCGAGCCAGTCCGCCCGTGCCCGCGCGAACTCCGCACCGCCGGGCGCGAAGGGCCGGCCCTCGACGAAGGCGACGGTCGTCTCGTCGGGCGCCACCATGCCGCAGCGGGCGCCGGCCTCGATCGACATGTTGCACAGCGTCATGCGGCCTTCCATGGAGAGGGCGCGGATGGCGCTGCCGGCATATTCCACGGCGTGGCCGACGGCGCCGTCGGCGCCGATCTCCGCGATGATCGTCAGGATGATGTCCTTCGCGCCGACGCCCGGCGGCAGGGTGCCCTCCACGGTGATCCGCATCTGTTTGGGCTTCTTCTGCCAGATGGTCTGGGTCGCCAGGACGTGGGCCACTTCCGAGGCGCCGATGCCGAAGGCGAAGCTGCCGAAGGCCCCGTGCGTGGCCGTGTGGCTGTCACCGCAGACGATGAGGCAACCGGGCAGGGTGAGGCCGGTTTCGGGGCCGATCACATGGACGATGCCCTGGCGCGGGTCGTCCAGTCCGAACAGTCGGACGCCGTGGCGCTGGGTATTGTTCTCCAGCCGTTCGATCATCTCGCGGATCTTCGGCTCCATGCGCTCGCGCAGGCGGGTTCGCGTCGGCACGTAGTGGTCGACGACACCGAAGGTGAGGTCCGGCCGGGCGACGGGCGAATGGCGCTCGGCGATCTTGGAGAAGGCGTGATGCGAGCCTTCGTGCACGAAGTGCCGGTCGACCCAGAGCAGCGTGCGGCCGTCCGGCTCGGTATGGATGGCGTGGGTCCGCCAGAGCTTGTCGAACAGGGTTTCCGCCATCGGCTCAGCCCTCCGCCGAGGGCGGGCGCGCCTCGCCGAGATCGTTCCAGACGTCCTGGCGTCGGATCAGGCCGCCGGCGACGAGGAACCGGTCGACGAAGCGGATGCCGGTGAAGGCCCGGCGGTCGAGCCAGGCGCCGCGCAGCGTGCCGCGGCAGTAGACGATCGTGCCCTCCTCCGCGGCGAGGCTCTCGAAGGCCTCGTAGTCCTTCGCGGCCGACCGGTAGCGGCCCACCGCCCAGGCGGCCAGTTCCTCCGGCGTGCGCAGGACGACACCGCCGGGGAAGATCATCTCGAAGCCGTCGCCAAGGTAGGCCGCGGCCGCGTCGAGCCGGCGGGCCTCCATGGCGCCGAGATAGCCGCGCACGACGTCCTCCGGCCGGGGCAGGGGCGCGCCGGGAACACGCTGGCGCCCGCCGCGCATGTAGCCGTCCTTGCTGGTCTCGTGGATGGCGACGGTGACGCCGTCGAGCGGTGCGTCGATGACCGACCGCACGGCCTGGGTCAGGGCGCTGCCCAGGCGCTGCTTCACCTCCGGGGCGTAGCCTTCGATCAGCGTGATGGTGACGACGGGCATGGACGGTTGCGCGGTCCGGTGACGGCTTCATTGACCCTGGCGATGCCAGGCGCTTAACTGTATTATAGATGAGACAATTGCGCTGTCCAACGGCGCGGCGAACAGGACGAAGGCACGCTGGTGAACCCAGGCCCGCCGGAAACGCTGGAGACGTCGAAATCGCGGCAGGTCTACCTGCTGCTGCGGGACGCGATCCTGAGCGGCGCGCACCGGCCGGGCGAGCGCCTTCCGGGCGAGCATCAGCTGGCGGAGAGCTACGGCGTCTCCCGCGTCACCATCCGGCGTGCGCTTGCCGCCCTGCAGCGGGGCGGGCTGATCGACCGCCGGCCCGGCGCCGGCACCGTGGTGCGGGAGCGTGGAATCGCGCCGGCGCCATTGACCGCCGATTTCTCCAACGTGCTGACCCATCTCCTGGAGATGGGGCGCAATTCAGCCGTTCGCCTGCTTTCCTTCGAGTTCGTCGATCCACCAGTGGAGGTCCGCGAGGCGTTGCGCCTCGACCCGCAGGAGCGCACGCAGCGCTCGGTCCGCGTGCGTCTGATCGACGGCGAGCCCTTCTCCTACCTCACCACGCACGTACCCGAATCGATCGGCGTGACCTATTCCGAGGTGGACCTCGCCGGCACCCCACTGCTCAGCCTGCTCGAGCGCTCCGGCGTCGTCGCTGACCACGCGACGCAGACGATCAGCGCCGGTCTGGCCGCGCCCGTGGTGGCCGAGGCGCTCGACCTCGCCGTCGGGGCGCCGCTTCTGGCGCTGACGCGCACAGTCTACGACCGCGACGACCGTGGCGTGGAGCACCTTGCCGCCCTCTACCGGCCGGACCTCTACCGGCTGCAGATGAACCTGACGCGGATCGAGCGTGGCGGCGACCGACACTGGGCGCCGATCCCGACACAATCACCGGCCGTGGCGGCCGGGGAATGAGAACCAGGGAGGTTTGACCATGACGAAGACGAGGTTTACCTGGACCCGGCGCAGCCTGCTGCAGGCCTCCGCGGCCGGCGGCGCGGCAATGGCGACCGGCGTGATCGGCGCCCCCGCCATCCTGCGGGCCCAGCCGGCCAGCGTGCCGATCGGCGTGCTGCACCCGGTCACCGGCGCCATCTCCTATTCCGGACAGCAGGGCCGGATGGGCGCGGAGATGGCGATCGCCGACATCAACGCGGCCGGCGGTATCCAGACGCTGGGCGGTGCGCCGATCGAGGCCGTGCTGGGCGACGCGCAGTCGAGCCCCGAAATCGGCGTGACGGAGGTGGAGCGCATGGCCGAGGAAGGCGTCTCGGCCATCGTCGGCGGCTTCGCCAGTTCGATCTGCCTCGCCACCACCGAGGCGGCCTCGCGCTACGACCTGCCCTATCTGGTCGATGTCGGCGTGTCGGATTCGATCGTCACCCGTGGCCTCGCCAACACCTTCCGCTTCGGGCCGGGCTTCGGCACCATCACCTCGGACGCCATCAACAACCTGGTGACGATCAACGAGGCGGCGGGCAATCCGGCGCGCACGGTGATGATCATCCACGAGGATTCGCTGTTCGGCTCCGGCCTCGCCGGGCTCCTGAACGAGCAGCTGCCGCAGCGCGGCTTCGAGGTGCTGGAGACCATCGCCCACCCGACCCCGCAGCGCGACTTCAATAACGTGGCGCTCAGGATCCGCGCGAACGAGCCGGACCTGGTCATCCCCGCCAACTACTACAACGAGTACGTGCTGCTCGCCCGCACCATGCAGCAGCAGCGCCTGCAGCCCAAGGGCATCTACTCCGTGCTCGGCGGGGCGGCGTCCTCCTACCGCTTCCTGGCGGAGTTCCCGGAGGCGGCGCAGTACATCATGGACTGCAACCACTGGTTCGATCCGCGCAAGCAGGCGGCGCTCGACCTCAAGGCCCGGGTGGAGGCCGAGGGTGCCTACTTCACCTACGAGGTCTTCCTCAACTACAGTTGCGTGCAGGTGCTCGCCGACGCGCTGGAGCGGGCCGCCTCGACCGATCGCGGGGCGGTCATCGAGGCCCTGGCCAGTTCCTCCTTCGACGGCCACCTGATGCCCTACGGGCCCACGGAGTTCGTCGACGGGCAGAACCAGGGCGCGGCCCCGGTCAACACGCAGATCCTGGGCGAGGAGATCGAGGTGATCTTCCCCGACGAGTTCGCCTCGGCGGACGCGGTTTTCCCGATCCCCTACCAGTAGAACGACCGCAGGATAAGTGCCGCCGCGGCCCCGGCCGCCGCGGCGCCTCCCCTCGGCACACCTTGTCCCCAGCGACGCGCAGCCCCGCATGTTCTCAGCCTTCATCCTGGTTCCGGCGATCCTGAACGGTCTGATGACCGGGGCGGTCTATGCCCTGATCGCGCTCGGGCTGACGCTGATCTACGGCGTGCTGCACATCATTAATTTCGCGCATGGCGCACTGCTGATGGCGGCCATGTTCGCCGCCTATTTCGCGCACGAGCTGCTGGGCTTCGACCCCTATCTGGCGATCCTGCCGGTGACCGCCGCCTTCTTCGCCATCGGCTATCTGCTGCAGCGCTTCGTCATCACCCCGTCCAGCCACGGCAAGGACGAGAACATCCTGCTGGTGACGCTCGGCATTTCCATCATCCTGGAAAACCTCGCGCTCGCCTTCTTCCAGGCCGACACCCGGACCATCGACACGCCCTACGCCTTCGAGATCGTCGACCTGGACATCGCCTTCCTGCCGCTGCCGCGGGTGATCGCCTTCTTCGCCGCGCTGGGCGTGGCGCTGGCCCTGTTCGCGATCATGCGGTTCACCGATCTCGGCCGGGCGATCCGTGCCGTGGCCAAGGAGAAGCGCGGGGCGGAACTGGTCGGCATCGACGTGAAGCACATCTATGCCATGACCTTCGGCCTGGGCATCGCCTGCGTGGCGATCGCGGCCTGCCTGCTGCTGCCGAACTATTACGTCAATCCGCAGGTGGGTAACGCCTTCGTCCTGGTCGCCTTCACCATCGTCGTGCTTGGCGGTATGGGATCGGTGACCGGCGCGCTCATCGGCGGGCTGATCATCGGACTGGTGGAGAGCTTCGGCGGTCTCTTCCTGGGCGAGAGCCTCGGGCAGATCGGCATCTTCCTGATCTTCATCATCATGCTGCTGTTCCGGCCGAGCGGCCTGTTCGGTCAGCGGGCCTGAGGCACCGATGCGCGGATACCGGTCGATCATCGCGGTGGCTGTGATCCTGGCGCTGATCCCGCTCGTGGTGACCTCCAACCTGTGGCTCAACATCGCCTTCACCGCGCTCCTGGCCTGCCTGCTGGGGCAGGGATGGAACATCCTCGGCGGCTATGCCGGGCAGTTCTCCTTCGGTCACGCGGTGTTCTTCGGCACCGGCGCCTATGTCACCGCGATCGTCATGACGACGACCGGGATCAACCCGTGGGCCGCCTTTGTGCTCGGCATCGGCGGCGGCGCGCTGGTCGGCGCGGCGATCGGCTTCCTCGTCTTCCGCTACGGGCTGCGCGGATCCTATTTCGCGCTGGTCACGCTTGCCTTCGCGGAGGTGTTCCGCGTACTGGCCAACACCATGGCCATAACCGGCGGCGGTTCGGGCCTGGTGGTGGCCAGCAATCTGAGGCCGGAGATCTTCCAGCAGACCAGCCGGCTTGGCGCCTATGCGGTGGCCGCCGTGCTCGTGGTCGGCGTGCTGTTCATCACCCGGGCGCTGGAGAACAGCCGCACCGGCGCCTATTTCGTCGCCATCCGCGAGAACGAGGACGCCGCCCGGGCGCTCGGCGTCGATCCATTCGGGTTCAAGCTGCGCGCCATCGTGCTGTCGGCGGCGATAACGGCGATGGGCGGAGCGCTCTACGTCCAGGTCTTTCCCTATATCGACGCGCCGCTGATGTACGGGCCGCGCTATTCCGTCGAGGCCCTGCTGGTGCCGATCATCGGCGGCATGGGCACGGTCTTCGGCCCGCTGCTGGGGGCGGTCGTGCTGCATCTGCTGGCGGAGGCTGCGACGATGGTCACCGGCGACATCGCCGGGCTGAACCTGGTGCTCTACGGTCTCGTTCTGGTGCTGATGGTGCGGTTCCTGCCGCGCGGCCTGATCGGGTTATTCGATCCCCGCGTCCCCAAGGCGCGCCTGCCGCTGCCCCGGATTGCGGGCCGTCGCCGACGGGAGGCCGGCGATGCTTGAGGTGCGTGGCCTGACCAAGCGTTTCGGCGGACTGCTGGCCGTCAACGAGGCCTCGCTGGACGTCTCCGAGGGCGAGATCGTCGGGCTGATCGGTCCGAACGGCGCCGGCAAGACGACGTTGTTCGCCATGGTCAGCGGCTTCCACAAGCCGGACGCCGGCAGCGTCCGCTTCCAGGGCGAGGAGATCACCGGCCTCAGCCCGCATGTCCTCGCTGGCCGGGGGCTGACCCGCACCTTCCAGATCGTCCAGCCCTTCGCCGGCGTCACGGTTCGCGAGAACATTGCCGTCGGCGCTCATCTGCGGCACCGGGGACGGCGCGAGGCGCTGGCGACGGCGGAGGCGGTGGCGGAGCGCGTGGGCATGCGCGAGATGCTCGACAATCCCGCGGACAGCCTGACCGTCGCCGGGCGCAAGCGGCTGGAGGTCGCCAAGGCGCTTGCCACCGAGCCGCGCCTGCTGCTGTTCGACGAGGTGCTGGCGGGCCTCAATCCCTCCGAGATCCGCGACATCCTTCCCCTGATCCGCTCGCTCAGGGATGGCGGCATCACCATCCTGATGATCGAGCACGTCATGCAGGCGGTGATGAGCCTGTGCGACCGCGCCTACGTCCTGAACAACGGCGCGATCATCGCCTCCGGCGACACCCGCGCGGTGGCCAGCGATCCGGCGGTGATCGAGGCCTATCTTGGCCACGGCGCGGCCCAGCGCCTGCGCGCGGCGCCGGCGGAGGCCGCCGCCGATGCTTGAGATCAGCGGACTGAGCGCCGGTTACGGCCGGACGCAGATCCTGCGCGAGGTCGCGATGTCGGTCGCGGCCGGCGAGATCATCGCCGTCCTGGGCGCCAACGGCACCGGGAAGACGACGCTGAACAATACGATCAGCGGTCTCCTGAAACCTACCGCCGGCACCATCCGTTTCGAGGGCGAGCGCATCGATGGCGACCGTCCGGCGGCGATCGTCGCCAGGGGGCTGATCCAGGTGCCGGAGGGGAGACGCATCTTTCCCAATCTCAGCGTGCGGGAGAACCTGGAGCTGGGCAGCTATCGGCGCGGCCGGTCCGGGCGGGCGGCGAACCTGGAGCGCGTCTACGCAACCTTCCCGCGCCTGCGCGAACGATCCGGCCAGACGGCCGGGACGTTGTCCGGCGGCGAGCAGCAGATGCTGGCCATCGGACGCAGCCTGATGGCGGAGCCGCGCCTGCTGATCCTCGACGAGCCGTCCCTAGGCCTGTCACCGCTGCTGGTGGAGGAGATGTTCGAGCTCATCCGCCAGATCAACGCCGACGGGCTGACCATCCTGCTGGTCGAGCAGAACGTGGTGCAGTCGCTGGATCTCGCGAACCGCGCTTACATCCTGGAGCAGGGCGCCTTCGCCCTGTCCGGACCGGCCGGTGACCTGAAGCAGAATCCCGAGTTGAAACGCGCCTATCTCGGGATGTGAGAGGAAGTGTGTGTTTATGTCCCATGATCTGAGATCGCGATTGCGGAAGCCGGAGATCCTCATCGCGCCCGGCGTATACGATCCGCTGACAGCGAGCCTGGCGGAGGCGGCGGGTTTCGAGGCCGTCTATCTCTCCGGCGCGGCGGTGTCGTATACGCGGCTCGGCCGGCCGGATATCGGACTCGCCACGGCCAGCGAGATGACCGACACGCTGGCCTTGATCCGCGACCGCATCGCCCTGCCGATCGTCATCGACGCCGATACCGGCTTCGGCAACGCGCTGAACGCCCAGCGCACCCTGCGCAGCTACGAGCGTGCCGGCGCCAGCGCGCTACAGTTCGAGGACCAGACCTATCCCAAGCGCTGCGGACATTTGCGCGACAAGAGCCTGATCCCGGTCGAGGAGATGGCCGGCAAGATCGCCGCCTGTGTCGACGCGCGGGACAGCGCCGACACGCTGGTGATCGCGCGGACCGACGCCATCGCGGTGGAAGGCTTCGCCGCGGCGATCGATCGCGCCGGGCGCTATGTCGAGGCCGGTGCCGACGTGCTGTTCGTCGAGGCGCCGACCGATCGGACGCAGATGCGCAAGGTGGTGCAGGCGCTGGGCGACCGAGTGCCGTTGATGGCCAACATGGTGGAGGGCGGCCAGACGCCGCTGACCTCGGCCACCGACCTCGAGGCGCTGGGGTTCTCCCTGGTGATCTTCCCCGGCGGCATCGTGCGCGCGATCGCCCGCACGGCGCGCGACTACTACGCCTCGCTGAAGGCGAACGGTTCGAACGAACCCTTCCGCGACCGCATGTTCGACTTCGAGGCGCTCAACACCCTGCTCGGCACGCCGGAAATGCTGGAGGCGGGGGAGCGCTACGCCGAGGGCGACGGGCAAGGCAAAAGGAAAGGTGACGGCCGGTCCCGCATGGAGAAGTCGGCATGAGCCTCGATCCGGTCACCCTCGCCGTCTTGAAGGGGCGGCTGGAACAGGTCGCCGACGAGATGGACGCCACGCTGTTTCGCAGCGCCTTCAACCCGATCATCGCCGAGGCGCACGACGCCTGCCACGGCCTCTACCACGCCACCACGGGCGACACGCTGATCCAGGGTGGCACCGGCCTGCCGATCTTCGTCGGCGCGATGGCGTTCGCCGTGCGGGCGGTGATCGACAAGGTGGCGCGCGACGGCGGGCTGAAGCCGGGCGATACCTACATCTTCAACGATCCCTATCTCGGCGGCACCCATCTCAACGACTTCCGCCTGGTGCGGCCGGTCTTCGTCGACGGTCGCGTGTTCTGCTGGCTAGCCTCGGTCGGGCACTGGCTGGATGTGGGCGGCAACGTGCCCGGAAACTTCAACGCCAAGGCGACGGAGAGCTTCCAGGAAGGCTTCCGCGTGCCGCCGGTCAAGCTGATCGACGACGGCGTCTACCGCCAGGACGTGGCGGATATCCTGTCGGCGAACAGCCGCATGCCGACCAGCAATCACGGCGACCTGAACGGCCAGATCAACGCGCTCGACCTCGGCGAGAAGCGGCTGGCGGCGCTGCTCGGCGAGTTCGGTGCGGCGACTATCGAGCAGGCCTTCGAGGCCCTGTCGGATCGCGCCGAGACGCTGATGCGCGAAAACATCCGGGCACTTCCGGATGGCGTCTACCGCTACGACGATTTCCTCGACAATGACGGGGTGACGGATTCGCCGCTCCCCATCTGCCTCGACCTGACCATCGACGGCGACCGCATGGTTCTCGATTTCAGCCGCTCCGCGCCATCCTGCGCCGGGCCGCTCAACATCGCCCGCTCGACCGCCATCGCCTCGTGCTACGTCGCCCTGAAGCACGTGTTCACCGACGTCCCGGCCAATGCCGGGTGTCTGCGCCCGATCGAGTTCGTGGTGCCGGAGACGACTCTGCTCGGAGTCTCGGCGCCCAAGCCGGTCGGCGGCTACACCGAGACGATCCTACGCGTCATCGACGTGGTCTTCGGCGCCTTCGCCCAGGCCGCGCCGGCGCGCGCCAACGGCTCGCCCTACGCCACCATCAACGCGCTGTCGCTGGCGGGCTACCGGGAGAACGGCCAGCGCTGGGTGATGTTCAGCTTCTTCGGCGGCGGGCTGGGCGGCAATCCGGAGGGCGACGGCCTCAATCACGGCAACAACCCGATCTCGACAGCGACCATTCCGCCGGTGGAGATCCTGGAGGCGGCCTATCCCGTGATGTTCACCAAGTGGGCACTGCGCACCGATGGCGGGGGTGCCGGCGAGCATCGCGGCGGCTGCGGCGCCATATACGAGGTGGAGGCGCTGGACGAGCGGGGGGCCGACGTCTTCCTCCTGGGCGAGCGCGGCAAATATCCGCCCTTCGGCGTGAACGGCGGCAAGCCCGCCGCGCTCAACCGCTTCTTCTATCCGGGGCCGGACGGCGACGAGGTGAACCCGCCGCTCGCCTCCAAGATCACCGATGTCAGGATCGCCAGGGGCCAGCGTGTCAGGCTGGAGGCACCGGGTGGCGGCGGCTGGGGTGATCCCCGGCGCCGCGATGTCGCCGCCGTCGCGCGCGATGTCCGCCTCGGCTATGTCAGCCGCGAGGCCGCGGCACGCGACTATGGCGTGGCGATCGGACCCGACGGCGCGGTCGACCGGTCCGCGACGGACGCCCTGAGGCGCGAGGCCGCGGAATGAACGCAAATGGCAAGAAGCCGCTCGACGCGACGATGATCGGCGTCGATGTCGGCGGCACCTATACCGATCTCTTCTTCTTCGACGACACGACCGGCCGCTTCGGCGTGGCCAAGGTGCCGTCGACACGAGGGGACGAGGCTGTGGGCTTCCTGAACGGCCTTGCCGGCAATGCCGACCTCGCCAGCGTCCGGACGATCGTGCATGGCACCACCGTCGGCACGAACGCGCTGCTGGAGCGCAAGGGCGCCAGGATCGGCGTCATCACCACGGCCGGCTTCCGCGACGTGCTGGAGATGCGGCGCCGCGATCGGCGCCAGACCTGGGGGCTGTGGGGCGACTTCACGCCCATCGCGGCGCGCGACTTCCGGGTGGAGGTGCCCGAGCGCACGCTGGCCGACGGCACGATCCGCCAGGCGGTGGACACCGAGGCGGTGCGCCGGGCGGCGGCTGACCTCTTCGATCGCGGCGCGCAGGCGATCGCCATAATCTTCATCAACGCCTACGCCAATCCCGGGAACGAGATCGCGGCGGAGGAGGCGGTCCGGGCCCTCAATCCCGACGCCTATGTCGAACGATCGAGCGCCATCCTGCCGGAGATCCGGGAGTTCGAGCGCGCCTCGACGACGGCGCTCAACGCCTATCTGCAGCCGCCGGTCGGCTCCTATCTCTCCAAGCTGGAGGCGCGGCTGCGCGAGGAGTCGTTCGGCGGACAGTTGCAGATCGTGCAGTCGAACGGTGGCGCGATGTCGGTGAAGATGGCACGCCGGTTGCCGGTGCGCACGGCGCTGTCCGGACCGGCCGCCGGCGTCATCGCCGGGGCGGCGATCGCCCGGGCGGCGGGTTTCGCCAATGTCATCACCTGCGATCTCGGCGGCACCTCCTTCGACGTGTCCCTGATCGCCGGCGGCGAGACCGTGCTGGCGCCGCAGTCGACCATAGATTTCGGCCTGGTGATCCGCGCGCCCATGGTCGAGATCACCACGATCGGCGCCGGCGGCGGCTCGATCGCCCATGTCGACCGTGGCGGCCTGCTGCAGGTCGGTCCGGAGAGCGCCGGATCGGTGCCCGGGCCGGCCTGCTACGGCCAGGGTGGCGAGCGGCCGACCCTGACCGACGCCAATGTGGTGCTGGGACGGATCAACGCCGACCAGCCCATCGGCGGCATGCTGGAACGCCTCGACGAGGCGGCCGCCCGGGCGGCGATCGAGCGGGAGGTGGCGGCGCCGCTCGGCCTCGACATCATGGCCGCGGCGGAAGCGATCGTCACCGTGGCCAACGCCAGGATGGCCGGCGCCATCCGCCTCGTCTCCATCGAGCGCGGCCACGACCCCGGCAAGTTCGTCGCCATGCCCTTCGGCGGTGGCGGCGCGCTGCACGCCAGCGCGCTGATCAAGGAGGTTGGCCTGGCCCGGGCGCTGGTGCCGCGGTTCCCCGGCATCACCAGCGCCATGGGCTGCGTCATCGCCGACATGCGGCACGACCGGGTGCAGACGCTGAACGAGATGCTGGACCAGGTCGACATCGCGGCGCTGGACGGGCGGATGGTGCGCACGGCGACCGAACTGACCGAGGTCGTCACCGCCTCGTCCGCCGTGTTCGAGCGCATCGACGTCACCTTCGAGCTCGACATGCACTATCTCGGTCAGACCCACACCGTGGCCGTGCCGTTGCCGCTGACCAGCGGCGAGACCGGAACGGGCGTCAGCCGGGAGGGGATCGAGGAGGCCTTCGAGACGGCCTACCGCTCGAGCTTCTCCAAGCTGCTGCCGGGTATTCCGATCCGCATCGTCTCACTGCGCACCGCCGCGATCGGAAGGCGGCCGCCCTTCGATCTTGCCGCACTTCGACCCGCGGAAGGCGATCTCGAGAATGCCCGGTCGGGGGCTCGGGCGGTCTGGTTCGACGGCGGCTGGCACGACACGGCGATCTGGCGTCGGCTCGACCTGCCGG